>Ga0224557_1000443_pt1 | contig 46480 bp, 27 predicted proteins | sample 714S31014metaG_FD_180677 | JGI IMG/M metagenome (GOLD analysis project Ga0224557, IMG submission 180677) | Peat soil microbial communities from Stordalen Mire, Sweden - 717 S3 10-14 | ecosystem: Environmental > Terrestrial > Soil > Wetlands > Peat | place: Sweden: Norrbotten County, Stordalen...
CGCTGGCGCACGACAATCCGGGCAGCTTCAAAAAATCAAGCCCTTGCTCGACCGTTTGATGAGAGATTTTCGCTTCCCTTCACCCGCTCCATCACGTTCGCGTGCCGCTCCGTTTCCTCAACTCACAGGTCGGTGTCCAGCGTCGTGGCCGGACAGCCCCGCAGAATGGCGGCGCTCATCCCGGCGACTTGAAACCGAATTTTTTCCTGCTGGAGCGCGTGAACAAGCCGTGCGAGCGGAGGAAGTTCTCGTGCAGGCGCCAGCGCTCGTCCGGGCTGGCGGCGAGACTGCGCGCGAACAGGTGCCTTTCGTCCTCGCTCAAGCCGGGTTCGCCGCGAATTTTTCGCAAGACCGGGGCGATTTTTTTTCCATGATGCGAATCTACCTGAAGCCGCGTCATCGGTCTAGGCGGAATTCAAAGGTGTGTGATTAGTCTTGCAATATATTGTCTGACGTGGTAATCAAATCTCTAATGGCAAAGCGAATGACTGCTTGCTTGAGGAGGCGCCGGGCGGGAAACGTCTGGTTGGCTTGGCTGACGTGCGCGTTCGTGGCCGCGATTTTTGGCGCTCTTCGCGCGGCGGATGCCGTCCCTTCCTCAAACACAATCACGGCTTCGCTGGAATACCAGGAAGCGGGCTATAGCGTGGTCAACTGGGGCGTTTCCGTGACGACGCAGGCAACGCCGTTCAAGAAGGAGCCGGCGGTTTCGGGCAGGGTTATTCGCGGCGTTCTGAATTTCGGCGGCGCGGCCAGCAACTCGATTCCTTTTCTCTGGCAGCGCGACGCGGGGAAACTTGCCCTGGACCTCAATCGAAACGGGGATTTGACGGACGATCCGTCCGGCGAATTTTCGACACACATGACGGCGCCGGGTCGTGTAGAGATGTTTCCCGGTGTCCACATGGTTTTCGACACCCCGTCCGGCAAGTGCCAGGCGCTGGTGGACCTCTCTCTCTATGATTACACCCAGCAGCCGCTGTGCTTCTGCGCGGTGCATTCTTTCTGGCAGGGCAGGGTGACGTTGCAGGGGCGCGACTGGCAGGCGGGCGTCGTCCCAAATGGGTTGACGCAATCGAAACCGTTCGAGAACTGCCGGTTGCTGCTGCGTCCGTGGAATGAGCGAACCGCGCCGTTCAGCGCGGACGATGGTTCTCTTGCCTGCGTTTCCTTTTCGCGAAATCTTTTTCTGGATGGCCATGCCTATCAAGTGGACTCGATCGCCCGCGCGGAAAATGGTGGAGCCAAACTGGCGCTCCAATTCACCGAAAAATCCGTCACTCTGGGCGAAGTGAACGTCGCGGGCCAATTCATCCAGCGCCTCGAACTTCCCGGCGGACCTTATCTGGTGGTGCTTGATCGACCTGCAGGCATCGTGAAAATCCCCGTCGGCACCTATGACCCGCCCAACGTCCATCTCGAGAAAAATGGCGTCGCTGCCAATTGCGTCCCCAGCCAGCAGGGAGGCGGCAGCCGGATTTCCGCGGGCGGCAAGACGCCGGTGGTGGTGGATGTCGGCGGGCCGTTGACAAATAGTGTTTCCGTCGTCCGCCAAGGGCAGGATTTGGTTCTCAATTATCGGCTGGTTGGGGCGGGCGGAGAAACTTACAAGATGGCGAACACGGATTCCACCAAGCCGCCGGGGTTTGTGATATCCAAAAACGGAAGGAAACTCGCCTCCGGCGCGTTTGAGTTTGGTTGAGGGGGCACCTGTTCGCACTCATGGCGAGTGCCCCTGACTGCTGGCGGCAACCTGGCTATTGCCGCGTCGTTCGACCTCGGAGGGCTGGGCGCGAAGGAAGGCGCGCCGGTGACGTACACTTGGGTGCTGCCCAGCTTCATGCCGATGTTGCTGCCTTGGCTGGCCATTTTGGGTTTGCTCGCCTTGAAACCGAATCGTTGCGCCGCGGCGTGGTGGATTTGGCTGCCGCTCGGTTGCCTGATCGCGGTCACCCTGGCGCCGATGGAAATCCTGCCCGCGGGCACAAACTTTTTCCTCGATGCCATCGCCGCGCTGACGGCGGGTCTGGGGGCGGTTTGGCTGCTGTCAAATCATATCCAGCGACAACATGGGTTCGTCACCTTTTTGTGGGTCCTTTGCGTCCTGGCCGGTTTCAGCGCGCTGGCCTTCGTGTCGGAACGGGGCTGGGATTTTACGCAACAAACGATGCAAGGCGGGATCATTCTGGCTGTGGGCGTTCCGGTCAGTGCGGCGGCGCTGGGCCTTTGCGGCGTGATTTGCCGGCGCCGCTACCGTCCACTGAGCCTTTATGCGTGGCTGCTCCTCGTGCTGGTTGTCCTCTGGCTGGCGATTGCGTTGCCATTCTTTTTGATTGCCACGATCTCTTCGGGCGGAGGAGTTGAGTGGAGCCAGTTCCTTGTCCCCGTCCTGGCGGTGGGGATGTTCCATTTCGTGGTGCTGGCGCCGTTCCTGATACTTTCCTCCGCCAATCCCTTTTATCGCGAGCGGCTGAAGGCGTTGCTGGGCGTCAAGCCGGACGAGCCGCCGCCGATTGCGCCTTTGGCGGACGGCGCCTTGAAGACGTGAAGTCGATGAACAATCAAACATCCACACTATGATGAAATGTTCCCGCGGACTTGTTCTGGCCGGAATGGTTCTGGCCGGCAGCGCATACGCGCAGTCTGAGCAATGGCTCGAATACCACACCAGCGCCGAGATGCGCGCCTACCACGGGCTGCAAGTGTCCACCAACCCGCCCGCGGGCGTCGCGCTGCCCAAGCTCAACGCAACGGCCTATTTCGCGCGGTGGAAGACGCCCATGGACCCCTCCGGCGGCCGCTGGCTCTGCTTCGACCGCTCGCGCAAATCCGGGCCTTATGACCGCCTCTACATTGATAGCAGCGGCAATGGACGGCTGGACGACAAGACGCCCATCCCGTTGGATCCGAAGTCCCCCTACTCCAGTTCCGGTTCCTATTCCGCTTTTGCGCCAACACCGCTTGTTTTCAAGGGCGAGGACGGGCCGATCACCTATCATCTGATGTTTCTGTTCTATCAGTATGAGAAGGCCAACGCGCAAGCGTATGTCTCTTCCGCGGGCTGGTATGAGGGAACGGTCAATTTCGACGGCGTCAAGAAACACATCCAACTCATCGACGGCAATGTCAACGGCACGTTCGACGACATGGAGGCGGACCCGTATGAAAGCGACCGTGTCAAAGTCGATGGCGACAAGACCAGCGAACGGTTCCTGGGCCGGATGTTGGAAGTGGACGGGAAGTTCTTCCGCATCGAAGTGGCCCGCGACGGCGCGTTCGTGAAGGTGCAAAAGGCGGAGAACGTCGCTCTCGGCCAGGTGCATGTGCCGGAAAACATCTCCGAATTCGGCGCTTTCGGCCCCAACGGGCATTTCGTGCGCGTGCCGGCCAACGGCCAGCTTTCCCTGCCGATAGGCCACTATCGCATGGTCAGTTGGCTGATCAACCGCAAGGATGAAAAAGGGGCGTCGTGGACGCTCACCGGCTCCGGTTTTCCCGAATCCGCCAACTTCGAGGTCGCCGCTGATAAAACGGTGGCGCTGGAGATAGGCGAGCCGGTGACGGGCGTGCTCAAGGCGACGGAAAGCGCCGGGCGGCAGATTGAGTTCAGCCTTCAGTTCGAGGGCCGGCAGAAGGAAGCCATCCAGATGCTTCGCGGCGGCGAGCGCCCGCAGGGGCCGAAACTGATCCTCGCCAACGCCCAAGGCAAGGAGTGCTATACCAACAGCTTTGAGTTTGGATGAGGTGGCGTTTGCTCGCTCTCATGGCGGGAGCCCAAAGATGTTCAGCGTCCGTTGATTGGCAACGTCAAAATCGTCAGCCCCTTCCAGGTGCTGTCAAGTTCGTTGACACTCGAACCGAAGAAATAGTTTTACATTACATGAATGCGACCCGGCGAATCTTCCTGGTTTCCGCCGCCGCGGTGCTCTTGGGCGTCCACACGAATGCCCAGATGCTGTCGCGCGCGATGGTTCAAAAAGCAACCGACGTGGGCACGAACGACAGCGCCCACGAACTCAAATGCTCCGGCACGGTCACGGACGCCGCGGGCCATCCGCTGGCCGGCGCGACGGTCGAGTATTGGAGTTACGAGGGGAATTCGTTCATGGCGCACGCTCCGACAGCGAGAAAGCAAATCATCACGGAAGGTAATGGTGCTTTTGAATTCCAGGTTTCGCGGGCGGTGGGCGTCTTGCTGGCGCATAAGCCGGGACTGGCGCCAGGTTGGGCGAATTTGAACGAACTGGGCATTGACGCCGGTACTGACGAGCATTTGGTGCTGACTTCGCCAGGGACGCTGGCCGGCGTGGTAGTGGACGAAGCGGACAAACCGGTCGCCAACGCCGATGTTTTCGCGGCTATAGCCATGTACGCCAATCCTTCCGAAGACGGAGCGCTGAGGGCAAATTACTTTTTCTTGGGCAAGCTCGCCCGCGACACTTTCGCCGCCCGCACCGACGCCGCCGGCCGCTTCCGCATCGAAAACTTTCCCACCAATGCCACGGCCGTCCTGACGGCTGAGGCGGCGGGAAAAGCTCAGAAGGGACAGGAGCAGATGTTTGACGAATCAGGCTCCCTGCCTTGGCATCCGGGCCAGGAAGACATCAAATTGGTCATGGGATCCGCCGGGGGCATCGAAGGCAAAATTGTTGTCGAGGGTGGCAATCAACCGCCGCCCCTGACAAAGCTGACGGTTCAACGCGACGGGCCGCAGGGTTCCATCGGGATGTACACGCGCGAGCCGGCGCCATCCGGCGCGGACGGAGCGTTTCAGTTCAAAGACCTGGCTGCCGGCTCTTACCGCATTAATGCCAACTTCGGCGTCAACGGCGTGTCTGATTGGGTTGCGGAAGCGGTTCCTGTTTCGGTTGAAGCCGGGCAGATAGCGCGCGGAATAACTGTCACGGCATCCCGGGGCGGGATCCTGGAGGCGGTTGTTTTGGGCCAGGATGACCGCAAACCGCTCGCGGATGTCATGGTCAACGCCTACAGGTACAGCTATCAATCCGCCGCCAAGTCCGACAGCAACGGCATCGCCCTCTTGCGGCTCCCGCCGGGTGATTACCAGCTCATGACACCCAGTCAGGCCGGAACTTCCGCCAGCGTGGAAGCGGGCAAAACCAACCGCGTGGAAATCGAAGTTGCCGCGCCGAAGAAGATCACCGGCATCGTCCGCCGGCCGGACGGCCAACCGGCGGCTGGTTTGCCGGTGCAACTCGTTGGTGTTTTTGCCCCCAGCAGAACCACCATGAGGACCGATGCCGCCGGGAAGTTCGAACTGGAGAACTACCAGCCCCAGATGATCGGACAACGCAACACCCCGTGCATTCTCATTCGCGACGTGGAACACAATCTGGCCGCGGCACAAGACCTTGATGAAGACAGCGGCCCTCTGGACCTGAAACTTGTGCCGGGGCTGACGCTTGCCGGCCGGGCGGAATGCGACGGCAAACCAGTGACAAACGCAACCGCGACTGTGATTTTCTGGACCGGCAACAGCGGTATGCACATGGGCGGTTTGAGCCGCAGCACCAACGCGCCCGGCAGATTTGAAATTCCAGCCCTTCCACCCGCCCGGAAATACGGCGTCAGCGTCTCGGCTCCGGGTTATGGAAGTGTGATGCGCAACGATGTGAGCGCCTCCGCTGAGCCAATACGCATGGAACTCGATCCCTTTGAACTTAAACCCGCCAACCTCAAGCTCGCCGGCCAGGTGCTCGACGCGGATGACAAGCCGGTCGCCAGGATCAATGTCATGTTGTATGGCGAAGGCCAGCCCAACGGGAACACAAGCACGGACCGCGAGGGACGATTCCGGTTCGAGCGCGTCTGCGAAGGAACCGTTAATCTCCAGGCCAATGGCGGCGGTTCGTTCGGCGCCATTTCGGCTGAAGGCGGCGATACGAACGTTGTTCTGCGCCTCGGCCAACAGCAGATGCGCACTTCCATGCCCGGTTCCACCGCGCACAAACTCCAAGGCACGGTGACGGACGCTGAGGGCAAACCCGTCGCGGGCGCGGAGTTGGCCGTGTTTCCATCCTCCTTTGGCAACCCGCAGTGGACAAAGGCCGGCACGAACGGCGCCTACCACTTGACATGGGAAATCCAGCAGTGGCAAATGCAGCAATCCGGCGGCGGAGGGATTCTGGTCGTCCGCTTTCCGGCCCGCAACCTGGCAGGCATCGAAGATGTCCCGGAGGACACGACCAACCTCGACGTGAAATTGAAAGCCGCCATGACCGTCGCCGGCTTGGTCAGCAATCCTGACGATTCTCCCCTGGCTGGCGCGCAAGTCAGTGTCATGCTCAAAGCGGGCAACACCTACGGCCAGCTTGGCGAGCAACAATTCACCTGCGACGCGCACGGCCGCTACGAAGTCAAGTGCCTTCCAGCAGACGGGCAGTACCTGGTTTCCGCGTCAGCCAAAGGCCACGGTCAAATCCAGCAGCAATTCCAAGGCGATCCCGAAACCAATCGCACGGAGCTAGCGCCGTTTGTCCTCCAGTTGGCCAACTGTGTGTTGGCCGGCCAGGTGCTCAACGAAAATGACAAGCCGGTTTCTGGCGCCATGGTGCAAATTACCGGCAATGGCCAGCCAAGTGAGAACGTGACCACCGACAGCAAAGGCCGGTTTCACTTCCAGGTTTGTGAAGGACAGGTTCAACTCTTCGCCAATTCCCCCCAAGGCGGCGGTTTCGCCCAAGCCCGCGCTGAAGCGGGCGACACCAACGTGGTGCTGACTTTAGGCTCCCAGGGGAGGATACAACAGTCGCCGCCTCGCGCCGCGCTCAAAGGCAGTCCGCTGCCGGATTTGGCGGGCGTGAATCTCGCGGGCGACGCCGCGCCTGCAAGCCAGGCGTTGTTGTTGTGCCTGTTCGATGCCGGGCAACGTTCCTCGCGCCATCTCGTCCAGCAGTTGAATCAACAAGCCGCCGCGCTGCGGCAGCAGAACGTCACCGTGCTGGGAGTTCAAGCCGCCGTCACCACCGATCAGATTCTCAATGACTGGAAGACCGCCAGCCCGGTGTCATTTCCTCTTGGACGTGTCACGGAGAAATCGGAGAAAACCAAATGGGCCTCCGATGCCCCCGGCTTGCCGTGGCTGATTCTCACCGACGCCGCCCATCGCGTCATCGCGGAAGGCTTCCCGTTGGAGGAATTGGACGCACAGGTCAAAAAACTGGCGAAGTGAGATAAGGGCGCAGATCAGCTTTTATCGAGGCCTTTAGCCGTAGCGCAGGTTTCCAAACCTGCCCCACGCACAAGCGTCTTCCCGACAATTTGTTCACTTCTGCCGCCGATTTCCAAATCGGCCCCGCGCCTGCGGGTTTGGAAACCCGCGGGACAGCAGACTTGGAAGTCGGCGTTACAAAAACTGATTTGCGCCCAAGTGAGATAAGAATGTTTACTGTCACTTGACAGTTTAGCCAGACGCGCTAAAAATTCCGGCGAGGATTATGAGCCATAAAACCTATCTTAATCTCGACTGTATTGAAAACGTTTCATCAACGGCGTTTCAGGAGCAGGAACCGTATCCCTGGGCGCTTATGCAGGGGACGCTGATCCCCGCGGCCTGGGACACTCTCCGCGCAAACCTTCCCGACATGTCCCAATTTCAGCGCATGGTGGGCGTCAAGCGCGGCTACGGGCAGGCTCCCCACAACCGCGGACTGCTGCACTATCGGGACGGGATGGCTGTCGCGGAGCCTTGGAGAGAGTTCATAGCCGAACTTCACGGGAAGGCCTATGACGCGTTCCTGCGCCGGATGCTGGGCCTGGGGCCTGACCAGCAGATCATCCTCACGATGGAGTGGTACTACGCCTGGCAAGGCTGCTCCGTATCGCCCCACTGCGATGCCCGCCGAAAGCTGGCCACGCACATCTTTTTCTTCGCGACTGACGAGGACTGGCCGCGGGAGTGGGGAGGCGACATCCTGATCCTGGACGACCAAGGGCGCCACAAGGCCCACTCGGCGCCGACCTTCAACGATCTGAAAGTGGCGGCATCCCTGGACCTGCGGAAAAACGGCAGCCTTCTCTTCCAGCGCACCGACCATTCCTGGCATGGAGTGCAGCCGCTGAAATCCCCCCGTGAGGACGTTTATCGCAAGCTTTTCATCATCACGATCAACATCCCCACGCTACAAGTCTGGTGGCGCCGCGTCCGCGGCAAGGACCCCGACGGCTATCCCTTCAAGGCGGAGTGATGTCGGAGCGTCAAAGCGGGTCGAGGGCAAATTCTCCCAATGGGGCGGGGGCGGCATTGTCGGACGGGACAGCCGCTTCCGGCACGGTGACCGCGGCGCGCAATCGGGCGATGACGACCGCGGGTTCATTGTCGAGATTTGGCGGGGGGGGAATCTTTGTTGGATCGAACAACTTGACTTCGAGAAAGTAATTGCCCTGAGGCACCTGCTGGAAAACAGCCGTGCCATCCGGGCCGACCGTACCGGCAAGGGTCTTCTGCCGGGCCAACGCCGCCAGGACGGAGGGATCATGAATGTATCGCAAGCGGGCGGCTTCATGCGCTTCGAGGGTTATGAAATCATTGTTGACCGGCTCAGGCGGAACCTGGACATCGGCGTTCAAGGTGGCCAGGGCGTTGGACCAGTTTATCGCGTCCATGCCGGGCGGGGCCTCTAATTGCGCTGAGACAGTTCGGCCGGCGGCGCCCATCTTCACGGTTTTGGTTTCTCCCGCCGCGAGGGCAACGGATGTTTGCATCGTGGCAACCTGCCAACTTCCTGATCCCGCCGCGTTGCAACTCAATTTGAAAATCCCGGCGGGCACTTTTTCAAAAACAAAACGTCCGTCATTATCACAAGTGGCTCGATAAAGAATTGAAAGCGTGTCGGTAAAGCCCAGCTTCAGGTTTTCCAGAATGATTTCCCCGCCTGGCGCGGCTTTGTTTCCAACTGCCACAGCGCCCTCGATGCGCGCCCAGGGGGAAAGGGTGGCGTCCACCTTTTGCGGTCCGGCTGTGATGGGAATCACCGCCCAGCCAGCATCATGGAAGATCACCAGGTTTCGGGGCAGGAGAGGCTTTGTCAGTTTGAATTGGCCATTGGCGTCGCTTTCATTTGTTGACATCTGGCGAGACCACCCCGCCGGACCGTCCGATGGAACCGGTCCGGAACCCTTGGTCGTAAAAGCTAACCGCGCCCCGGCGGCCGGTTCCCCAGCGGGTGTGCGCGCCATGCCCTCGACCGTCCCTCCGCGCTTCAATTTGAAATCCAATTTCTGGTCGCCCTCCTCGCGTTCATAAACTCGGGACACTGCCGCGTCGTAACCTTCGGCCTCGACGGTCATGATCCAGGCCTCCTGCCATCCGAGCGGGAAGTCCTTGCGTGAGAGTTCGATATTCATTTCGCCGTTGGTTCCGTCGAAGTTCTGTGACGGTCCCTGTGGAATGTTGCCGACCATAATCTGGTGGCTTACTTTCATCTGGAAATGGTCCAGCGCCGTCCCGGAATCGGCGTCGGTCACACGGCCTGTGACGCGGACGATTTCATTGCCGCCGGCGCGCAAAGTGATGAGAGATTCGTTGGTGGAAGCGCGCAACCTGACGAGGCGGGCGGCATAGCCGGGTGCGCCGATCTCCAGAGCCACCTCATTGGTTGGCGCTCCACGCCAGGAGAACTGCCCGTTGAAATCCGTTTTGTCCGACCAATTGAGGCATTGGCCACGATTAAGAAAATCGGGAATTGAAACGGCGGCGGCGGAGAGGGGGAGTCCGGCTTCGCTCACCACCCGTCCGCGCAAGGGCATTTCAGGAGGAAGTTGAAGACGGACGGGTTCCATGCCCGGTTGGATGCTGACGATGGCGGAGACGGAGGCGAAGCCTTGAGCGGAAACGCCGAGTATGACCTCGTGGTGTGGGCGATTGGTCAGGCAAAATCGGCCCGAGGCATACGTTACACTTTGCGACAGAACTTGGAGGTTGCCGCGTTGGGTGGCTTCCACGACATTCGCTCCCGTGATCGGAGCGCCGGCATAGTTGACAACGATGCCCTCGACATTGATCCCTTGCGGAATGACCAGGCGCGCGGTGCCGTTTTTTAACTCGGAGAATGACACTCTCGGCAAGGTTTCCGCGTGGATGGCGATCCCCTCGGGCGTCTGAAATTTGTGCATGGCTCCATCCGGCCCCACCATCTCAATTTGAAGCGCGCGCACATCGGCCGGATAATGCTCCAGCTTGAAGCGGCCCCCGGCATCAGTCACAACAGGCTTTGTTTCCGTGGGCAAATAGTATAGGGAGTAATCTTCCTGGTGAACCACGGGCGTTCTGATGAGATGGCCCTGGCCATCCGATCCCATTGATGTGCGCTCGCCTTTGCAGTTACTACCAAAGGCGCCGATGCGCATGCCCGCCAGCGGTTTTCCCGAATCGTCCATGACGACGCCGGACAGAGTCACACCGCGCGAGAGCTGAACGGTATGCTGATCGGGCACAACACTGAGCACCATTCCCGTGGTGGAAGACCAGCGCATGACACGCGTGGCGTAACCCGGCGCATTGACGGGGCATTCGCAATAGTCCCCACGGTCCCCACCCGGCACATTTTCGGGAATGGGCACCCTAGCCGTGCCATCCGGGGCGGTCTTAAATGGATTCTGGAATTCCGGCACTGACACCCCGTTGACATAGGGAGTCAGCGTGGCACCTTGAATTGGCGCGCCGGTTTTTGCGTCCAGCACTGTCACCAGCAACGCGTGCGACGCGCCGTGCGTATTTCCTGATTTGGAGGCGAACCAGTTTGCCGGCGTTCTGGGTTCCGGTTTGCGCGCAAGGGCGGACGCATTAGTGGCAACGGCGGATGAAATGGCTGGCCCTTGCCAGTAGCGCGCCGCCGTTGGCAGAACAAGCGCCGCAACAACCACGGCTGTCGCGCCCGCGGCCACCTTCAGAAATTGCGCCCAGCGCAACGCGGCCAGCACGTTGGTTAACAGTGCCGAACCGGCCGCGCCCGCCCCCGCGGCTCCTTGAGCAATCACCACCGCCGTGATTTTGCCGGCCAGCGGGAGGGATCTCGCGGCCTCCGCCGCTTCCCTGGTCAATCCAGCCGCCAATGCGACGGCGGAAATCTCCGCCCCGTGGCGGCTGAAAGTTCGCCGGAGTTTTTCCAGGGCGCGCGCGACGCGTTTCTTGGCCGCTTCCTCGTTCAACCCAAGCGCCACGCCCACGTCGCGCAGGGATTGCTGCTCAAAGTAGCGGAGCAGAATGGCGTTGCGGTCCGTTTCGCCCAGATGGGCAAGAGCCTCGTCCAATTGAGGACCGTGGCGCAGCCAGGAGGGATCGGATGAAGAAGTGGATTGCATGGCAAGGGCTTCCTGTTCGCGCCGCCGTCTGCGTTGCTCGGCGGTCAGCGCGCGCGAGGTCACGAACCTTGTGGTCCGATACAGCCAGCCGGAGAGGATGGCGTCGCGTCCGATGCGCTTGGCTTTGCCTGCCAGCAGAATGAAGACCGTTTGCGCGATGTCTTCGGCGAGGGCGTTGTCGCCCGTCATGCGCCGGGCCGTCCCGAAAACCAGTGGAAGATGGCGATCCACCAGAGATCGAAAGGCGGCTTCCGAGTTTTGTTCGGCGAAGCTTTGCAACAGTTGCGCGTCATTCATATCAGCGATGCTTTAACTGTATATCCGCGCCGGGCCGTCTTTGGGGACATTTATTTCGGTATTTCCCCCCCGCCACCGGTTCAGATGGATTCGGGTTGAAGTATCGGCCGCACTCTGTCAGAATACCTGTGATGAGGCCCGCCGGAAATGAATCATGCCTGCCATCGGCAGGTGGCGCGGGGACCCGGCGCGGAGGTGTGGGGCGACCTGGTGGCGCTCCTGGTCTTCAAAACCAGCGTGGGACTCAACAAAGTCCCAGGTGGGTTCGATTCCCATCCACCTCCGCCAATTTCGCGTAGCATGTTCAAACGAGTTCCACAGCCGCCGATCAATCCCGCCTTGCGCGCGCGGGAAGGGCGCGATTTCTGGCCCGCATTCGTCGTCGCGGTGGCCGGCGCGTTGCTTGGATTGTGCGGCGCGGGCCATCAGACCAGCGTCAATACCGTGGGCGGGAATGCCGCGTCGGAGGTTCAGTTGGTCAAGGCGTTCTCCTGCGGCGGCCTGCAATATCCAAACCAGGCCGCCCCGCCGCCGCCCAAGCTGGATGGAGTGGCCAATCCTGGCGAGGCGCTGGATCGTTGGGCCAAAGAACAGGCCCATTTCCAGCCGCCCACCTGGAAGCTCCGCGTCGATGCCGCCGCGAAAACGCCCTGTCCGACTTGAGTACACTAAATTGCGGCCACACGGCGTGGCCGGCTTGTTCCCATGGAATGTCCTGTACCCAATTGCCCTGAATGGAAGCCGGCCGCGCTCGGTCGGAAGGTGTCGCGTTGGCGTCCGTGGGTGCAGAGCGGTTTTCTGGCCGTGTGGCTGGCGCCCGCGGGCCGATGGCTGCACGGCATTCCCGGTTGCGTGTTCCACTGTTACTCGTGTCCGTTGTCGTCCTTCGCCTGCCCGATAGGCGTGATGGCCAACTATGCGGCGGTGCTGCCGGTGGTGGGGGAAGTGCCGTATCTGCTGATCGGCGTGCTTCTGATGGTCGGCGCAGCCAGCGGTTCACTGGTGTGCGGCTGGGCTTGTCCGTTTGGGTTTCTCCAGGATTTGCTTGGCAAGATCACCACGCGGAAGATCAACCTGCCTTCGTGGACAGGCTCACTTCGTTATGTCGTCTTGGCCGGGCTGGTGATCCTTCTGCCGATGGTTCTCGGTTACAAAGGAATTCCCTTTGAGAAGCAGGTGATCTCCATCTGCCGGCTTTGTCCGGCCGGCGCGCTGGAAGCCGGCGTGCCTTATTCGTTGCAAAGCGTGCTGGCAGGCAATGGCTGGATGATGAGCGGGTTGAAGACGGGCATCCTGCTTTCATTCCTCGCGGCGGCGCTATTCATTCACCGGCCCTGGTGCCGGATGTTGTGTCCGCTGGGCGGATTGCTGGCGCTCTTCAACCGATTCAGCCTCTTTCACCTCCGGTTTAATCCGGCGCAATGCGTGGAATGCAACCTGTGCCGCAGCCGCTGTTCGATGGGCGTGAAAGTGGATCAAGCCGTGAATGTTTCCGGCTGCGTCCGCTGCCTGGAATGCGCCACCTGCGGAGCCATTGAACCGTGCTTCGCGCTGCCGCAAAAGGCGGCGGAACCGAAGAAGCCGGCCTGATCTATGGATTCCGCTCCAGGCACTCCTGATAAAACATTTTCACCGGAGCGCCGCCCATGGCGATGGCGCACCAGGCCGCCTCGTCCAATTGCGCCTGCGGGATGCCCATCTCGCGGGCTTTGCGCGAGTGCGCCTCAAAGCACGGCTGGCAACGGCTGCCGACAACCAGGCTGAACAGAATGAGTTCCTTCGTCTTCTCATCCAGCGCGCCGGCCGTTTGCACGGAGCGCATGAGCGCGCCGAAGGCCTTTTGCGATTCGGCGGCGGAGCCGGTCGCGCTTTCGTTTTGGAAGGCGTCCGCGCAGCAAACGTCGGAGTGGGGTTGAGCCTCTTTTGTGGGTGTCTTCATAAAATCCATTTTTGAAATTCCTGCCGCGCTCCCGTTCGACGGAGAAAGGAGAATCTTTCCGTCCGCGCCATCGACGATTTGCCCGATGACAAAACCGGCGGCGCCGCGCCGGGCCAGCGATTGCCGCAACATTTCGAGCCGCCCGGCCGGAACGGCGATCAGCAACCCGCCGGAAGTCTGCGCGTCGAATCCCAGATTCACCGACGCCTCATCCACGCCCGGCGCAATGTCAAGCGCATTGCCGACATACTCGCGGTTCCGCTCGATCGCGCCGGGAATGACCCCTTGGCGCAGAGCGTCCAACGCGCCGTCGAACGCGGGCAGCGCGTCCGCGAAAATCTCCGCGCCCAGTCCCCGCAGCATCCGCCGCAGATGCGCGAAGAGGCCGAAGCCCGTCACATCGGTGCAGGCCGACGCCCCGGCTTCCTTCATGGCTTGGGCCGCCGCCTCATTAAGCGTCGCCATGGAAGCTTCGGCGGCGGCGATGCCTTGGGGATGCACCCGGCCAATTTGATTGCAAAACGCCAGCACGCCGGAGCCAAGCGGCTTGGTCAGGACCAACGCGTCGCCGGCTTTTGGCTTTTCCAGCGCGGCAGCGACGGCGGGATCGATCAAACCCGTGATGGCGAAGCCCAGTTTGATCTCATCATCCTTGACGCTGTGCCCGCCCACGAGCGCGACACCGGCTTGCTTGAAAACCTCCATTGCGCCGTCAAGCATTTGAAAAATAATCTCGCCCGGCAGTTTTTCGGAGGGAAACGCCAGCACGCTCAACGCCGTGCGCGGTTGGCCGCCCATGGCGTAGATGTCGGAGAGACAATTCGCCGCGCAGATTTTGCCGAAGAGACGCGGGTCATCGACGCAAGGCGTGAACACATCCACGGTCTGCACCAGGCAAAGATTGTCCGCGATGCGATAAATCGCCGCGTCATCGGCGGCGGCGAGGCCGGAGAGGACCGCCGGGTCGTCCACCGCCGGGAGCCGGCCCAGCAGCGCATCCAAGTCGGCTGGCGCGATCTTCGAGGCGCAGCCGGCGTTGCGCGCCAGTTGTGTCAACTTGATCCCTGAAATGTCAATCCCCTCCGGGCGTTCGCCCGCGCAGGGGCAAATATCCTGTTCCCGCAGCACATCACACGGACAAGAGCGCCGCGTGTCGCAGATGCAATGGCCCAGGAGCTGCGAGCGCTCCATCACCCGGCGGCGTTTGGCGAAATCGATTGTCATGTCAACAGCTTTTTTGCCTCCGCTCCCGGCGTGCGGTTGTGGCCGGATCGAGCCGTGAAGCGGATTTTGTCGAGGTAATCCACCAGCGGCACGGCGAATTTCCGGCTGACACCCAGCGCGTCGCGGAATTCCATCGTCGAGAACGCCGGAGCGCGGCGGAACAATTTCAGGGCGGTCTGCTTGCCTGCTTCGACGGCCTCCCGGTGCATCCAAACCCGGTCATCCAAGCGCGCCACCACGCCGCGCTCGGCCAGCAGTCGAGCCATCGCGACGACCCGCGGCAGCGGCTCGTTGGCCGATGCGGCCAGCTCCTCCATAGCCGGGGGAGACCAGCCCGCCTGCCGCAATTTCGCGGCGATCTGGTCGCAGAGGCGCTGGTCGCCATCGGGCATCCGCGCGTTCCAGCCCGCCTGCGCGAGCAGGGCGCCGTTGCGTTCCAGTTGCTTCGATGCGAGCAGCGACTCCGCCGCGGCGTCAAGCAAAACGGGGTTGGATTTCAGCGCCGCCTGAAGTTCCTCGCGGCTCAGTCCGGCGCGTTGCGGGTTGGCGGCGTGAAAACTCCGGACGGCGGCAATAACATCGTTCGCCGTCTTTTGCATGACTTCGCGATGAAGCCATCCGCCGCCGGGGGCCTGAACCACCCGGTTTTCGGCCTGCAACCTTTCGAGCGCGCCGGCGATTTCTTCCGGGCGGCTCCAGCAAGTCTTCTGAAGACTGGCGACGGTGGCTGCCGATTGACTTTCACGCACCATCTGTTCGCACCAGCGCAGCGGATCCAGAACCGCCTGGCGCCGGGCGGCCAGCAGGGCGAGAGTCCAAGGCTTTTTCCGGCGCAAGCGGGCATCGCTCAAGCCCAGAATCCGCCCGCCGCCAATGGTCGTCAGCCCGCTGACGCCCGCGCCGGCCGCATTGGCGCGCGCCACAAACCGTTCGCCTGGCACGAGCGCCAGAGGCGCGGCGAAACGAAGCTGGACAAATTGTTTTTGACCGCCTGTCATCGCGGTGTCTTCCAGCATCGCCACCCGCGCCGAAATCGAGGCGGTTCCAACGTGGAGTTGCACTTCCAGGTAATCTTCGATGTTGCCTTGGACCGATTTCAGGATTTCCAATTCCGCCTCCGCCATGATGGCCGGCTGGAAAGAATTTGACGCGCACAGAACCATGCCGCGCCGGACCGCTTGGTGATCCAGCTCCGGTATGTTCAGCGCGACACATTCGCCCGCGTTTGCCTCCGTGGCGTCCTGCCCATAGACCTGCAGGCGGCGGACGTGTCCGGCCAGGCCGGCGGGCAACAGGTGAAGTTCGTCGCCGGCGCGGACCTGGCCATGCGTGGGAATTCCGGTGACCACCGTGCCCGCGCCGCGGATGGTGAACGCGTCCTCAACCCACAGCCGGAAAGGCCCGGCGCGGGGCCGGTCTTCGCAAGCGTCCACGGCCCTGTTGAGCGCCTCAAAAAAATCGTCGAAGCCTTCGCCGGTAATGTTGGAGACCGGCGCGATCTGCGCGTCAGCCAGAAAAGTTCCCGCCAGCAGGCGGCGCAAATCCTGGATCACGAAACTTCGCCGCGGGGCATCCACAAGATCAATTTTCGTCAATGCCACCAACCCGTGGCGCAATCCCATCAACGTGAGGATGTGCAGATGCTCGTGCGTTTGCGGCATGATCCCGTCGTCCGCCGCGACGACAAAAATCACCACGTCAATGCCGTGCGCCCCGGCGGCCATGTTGCGGATGAAATCGACGTGGCCAGGCACATCGACGATGCCGACGATCCGCTTGTCCGCCATTTGGCAGGGCGCGAAGCCGAGGTCAATCGTCAGGCCGCGCTCTTTTTCCTCCGCCAGCGTGTCGGTCTCGCAGCCGGTCAGCAGCTTGACCAGCGCGCTCTTGCCGTGGTCCACATGCCCGGCCGTTCCGAGCATGATGTTTCGACGCGCGAGGGTCATGCGGCGATGCGGCCAAAGGCCGCGGCGACCGCCGGCGCTTGTTCGGCGGTCAACGTGCGAACATCCAAACAGACCCTGTCGTTTTCGATTCGGCCAAAAACACAGGCGCTGTCCAGGCGCAGCCTCCGCGCCAATTGGGAGGCGCTCATTACGGGCAGGGTAACGGTCACGACCCAACTTGGGATCGCCTCGGTCGGCAGGGAACCGCTGCCCAAAAACGCCTGGCTGGCGGCAATTTCAACTTTCGCCGCGGGCGCCTGGGCGCGAATCAGGCGCGCCAGTTCCTGGGCTTGGGATTGCAACGCGTCCAAGGGCGCGCTCATCATGCGATAGGTCGGATGTTCGCTTCGCAGCCGTCCCAGATCGCGGAACAGGTGCAGCGTCCTTTCCAGAATCATCAGACAGGTCTTGTCCACGCGCACGGCCCGCATTAACGGATGCCTGCGAAGTTTGTCGATCAGCGCCTTCCGTCCCACGATGACGCCGCATTGGCCGGCCCCAATGAGTTTGTCCCCGCTGAAAAGGACCGCGTCCGCTCCGGCCTCGATGGATTCCCGCACGGTCGGCTCGTGGGGCAGGCCGAAAGCCCGCAAATCCACCAGAGCCCCCGCGCCGAGATCGTCAATCAAAATGATATTCCGGCCATGGGCCAGTCCCGCCAGCTCGCGAAGGCCGACTTCGCTGGTGAAACCGACCACCCGGTAATTGCTCGGATGCGCCCGGAGGATGGCGGCGGTGTTGTCCGTGAGGGCGTTCTGGTAATCCTTGAGATGCGTGCGGTTGGTCGCGCCCACTTCGACGAGTCGCGCTCCGCTCTGCGCCATCACTTCCGGCAGACGGAACGAGCCGCCGATCTCAATGAGCTGTCCGCGCGACACGATGACCTCCCTTCCCGCCGCCAGCGCGGCCAGCGCCAGGAGGGTGGCGGCTGCGTTATTGTTGACTACAGTGGCCGCCTCGGCGCTGGTCAGTTCCGTCAAAATATATTCGACCAGCTCATCGCGTTCGGCGCGTTCGCCGGAATCGCGGTCCACCGCAAGCGTGCAATAACCCTTCAATCCGCCCATCATCGAATCCACCACGCCCGCCGGCAGAACCGCGCGGCCCAGGCCGGTGTGCAGGATGATGCCCGTCGCGTTGATGGCTTCGCGCAGATGCGGTTCGGTGGCCTGCTCAAGCAATGTATTTGCGCGGGCCAGCACTCCTTCGACATTGACGTGCTGCGTGCCGCCGGGGCCGGCGTCGCCGTTGAGGAGTTGCCGCCGCGCTTCGGCCAGCGCCCGGCGCAGGCAGTCGGTCACCAGGGACTGTGGCTGCCGCAGGAGCCAGCCTGCGGCCGTCTGGCTTTTCAGCAAATCCGTGACCGCCGGCAGCGTTGCAAGCAATTCCTGTTTCTCATCGCGCATAAATTTTCACTATCCGCCGCCAGCCGGACGCTGGTTGACGATCCACAATCCGACCGTTTGGCTGTCCTTGATGTAGATTCTGTTTCCAGCGACGACGGGGTGGGTCCAGGTGTCGGAATCTCCCACGGTGTATCGTGCCAGCGGGGTGTAAGTTTTCCCCGGCTCGAAAACGAGCAGTTCGCCCTTGGTTCCAAGCGCCAGCATCACCTTCCCCGCATCGACCAGCGACGCGTATTGTCCCAGGTTCACGGCTTTGTCCCAAAGTATCGCGCCATTTTGGGCATCGGCGCAGAAAAGGCGCTCGCTGAAGCTGTAGAGCAATCCGTCCTTGAGCACCGGCGTGGTGAAGTGCGTGGCCAGGTTCGTGGCGCTCCAGAGCGGTGTCGCCGCCCATGACCCGCCCTGCGCCTCTATCTTCACCGCCGACATCCCTTTGGCCGGCCCCGCGAAAATCACTGTGTCTCCCGCGATGATCGGCGTAAGGTTATTGCCCATCAGGTTCGTCGCGAAGGGCACCTGCCACAGCAGCTTGCCGTCAGCCGGGTCCAGGCCCACCAGAAATTTCGCGGTCACGATGACCAATTGCTTCTTGCCCGCGACTGTCATCGTCATCGGGGAGGAATTCGCCGGTCCGTCGCCAGCCCATTTCCACTTCGGCTTACCGCTGCCCAAATCAAACGCGATGACCGCTCCGTTTGTCGCCTTGCCGACCTGCGCGACGCACAGCCCGTCCGCCACGATGGGGGACATGGACGTATCGGTCTGATAGGGGATGCCCAGGTAATCGTTGGTGGACTGCTTGCGCCAGAGAACCGCGCCCGTGGCGGCGTTGAAGCAGGAAAGGATGCCCCCGACTCCGAGGGTGCAGACCTTGCCGCCGGCGACGACGGGCGAACTTCTTGGCCCCGGGTGTCGCGACGGCGGGCCGGTCACAACGTAGTTGGCCGGATAGGCGGACTGCCACTTGGCCTTGCCGGTGGCGGCATCCAGGCAGAAAAGAACCTCGTTGGTTTCCTGGCGGGCAAAGACGTAGAGGTTCGCGCCAACCAGAGCGGGGGAAGCGTCGCCTTTGCCCACCTGGATTTTCCACTGTTGCGTCAGGTTTGTGGGCCAGGTATCCGGGGCTGCGAATGCGCTGCTTTTTCCATCGCGGTTCGCGCCGCGCCACTGCGGCCAGTCCTGGGAGGGCAGGGTGCATCCGGTGACAAAGAGGGCCGCAACAGCGGCCGCGGCCAGGAATTGATTGATGTTCTTCATGGGAGTCGAAGGCTAATTGAACGGTTTATCATGCACAAGCCTGCATAAACCGCCTGCATAAACCGCCGAAATCTCCGCGCCGCGGGGCGCAAAAGGCTACAGTTCATTTAAGCCGCTCCAGCGTCCACAATGTCCATAACGTCCACAATGTCCACCTCGCAAGCTTGCTTGCGCCGCAACAAAACTACCGTAATTTACCGTAATTTGGCGTAAATAGGCGTAATTTACCGTAATTTCCGTAACCAGCGAACTCCGCCCCATCCGGGAAACCCTCACCGCCGTCAATTTAAGCCGCAAATAGGCGCAAACAGGCGCAAACAGCCGGCCAAAACCACGAATGTTTTTAAATTGCCAGAGCTTGCCAGAGGGTGAAACTCTGGAACACCAGCCCAAGGCAAACCAGCCTATGTCGCGCAGAGTCCGCAGAGAGCCGCGGAGGAAGGCATTCAACCACGGATGACACGGATAACACGGATGGGAAGTCCTGATCCGTGTTCATCCGTGAAATCCGTGGTTAAGTCCTCTTTTCCCATCCGCCCGGCGGGCCGGAAACGAAGCCGGCGCTCCGCGCAAGGCGGACCTGGCCTCCGTGGCGCGCAGCGCGAAGGAGGATAAACAGCCGCGGCAACCGGGGCATGGCGTGGTCCAAACGGGTTTACCGCTCAAACGCCCCGATCCGCGGCCTTTCAAAGAACAAACCGCCCTCAGCCACTGGCGCCACAATACCACACAGCTTGCATTGTGCAACATATATTTTGCATTTTGGATGCGGTCCGGCCGGTCGGTCTGGCCGTCGTATCCGCAAGGAAAGGCGCCTTAAAAAATGACAATACCATTAACTGACACTGTTCCGAAATGGCCGCTCAAAGCCGCCCTGGAGAGGCGCGTGGAAATCCGCTATCCGCCCGGCCGCAAGTTGCAACACGCCTGAATACGAAATGACGAATGTCTATGCTCCAATGACGAAAGAATTTCCAAATGACTCAATGACGAAATGGCCGCTTTGGTCATTAGCCCGTGTATTTCATGGGGCGGCGAAAGCCGCTTCCAATTTGTCGGTAGGGCGCTGCCGTGCCGCCCAAATAACAGGGCGAAGCAGCAGCTTCGCCCAACCAAACTATGAGATTTGCGGGTTACGGCTTCGTCCTTCTTTCGTCATTGGTGCTTAGACATTCGTCATTCCAGCGCCTCCATGCCCATCGAATTGCGAAAAATTGAGACACGCCCGGCGCTTTCGCCCGTTCAGATCGCTGTGGGAAGTTCTTTGCGGTTGCCCAGCCAGTAGGCGGGCTGGGCGTCCGGTCCCCCGGCGTCAATTGCGCGCCTTTGTTCGAAGTGATATTTGTGTTTCAACCGTTCGTAAGTGAATTGGGCGGCTTGAATTCTTCCCGGTTCGCCCGTTGTGCCCAGGCGGCAGGCGATGTTGACCGTTTCGCCCCAAAGGTCGTAGGCCAGCCTCCCGCGTCCGATGACACCCGCGACAACGGGTCCGGTGCAGATGCCGATCCGGATTCGGATGGACGTATTGTACTGGCGGCTGAATTGCTCAATCTCATCCCGCAAATGGATCGCCAGCTCCGCGGCCGCCTCGGCATGGTCCGGCCAGGGAAGGAAAAGGCCGCCGGCCGCCATGTAGGCGTCCCCGATGGTCTTGATCTTTTCCAGGCCGTGTTTTTCTGTCAAGAGATCGAAGGCGGAAAACATCTCGTTCAGCAACTGCACGGTCTGCTCCGGCCCAATGCGGGCCGACAGAGTGGAAAAGCCAACCAACTCCGCCAACAGCACCGTGACATCGGGATGGCTGTCGGCGATGCTGGTTTCCCCTTTTTTCATCCGTTCGGCGATGGGTTTGGGGAGAATGGTCAACAGCAACCGTTCGGACTTCTCCCGTTCGGCCTCCAGATCGTCATGAAGCTGTTTGGCATGAGCGGCGTTGCCCACACGGAGGATCACGTCTTGAATATCAATCGGTTTGTTTAAAAAATCGTTCGCGCCGGCCTCAATGCCCATCAGCCGCTCCGCGCGTTCCGAGAGGGCGGTTATCATCAAAATCGCGATGTGCGCCGTCTTCGGGTCCCTTCTCAAACGGCGGCACACCTCGAAGCCGTCCAGCCTCGGCATCATCAGGTCGAGCAGGATAACGTCGGGCGTGCGTTGGGCGGTTATCCGCAACGCCCCCATGCCGTTTTCGGCTTCCGCAATTTCATAGCCGCGCGCTTCCAGGGAGTCGCGGAGCAGAGTGCGGTTTTGTTCTTCGTCATCCACGACCAGCACGAAACCGGGAGAACGCATTGTCCCGGGGGGCGTGGGTTTGATCTTATCCATCTCATCGGACATAAATCTTTAGAGCTTATCCGTAAATAATTCCCCGCGACACGATTCCAATCAGGACGATGCGATTCTTATTGGGAGCGCGGGCGTCTCGCCCGCCACTTTCAGCCTCTGGCCGAAAGCATTCCCCTCGGAATGCAGTCGGCGGGACGCCGACTGCGGCGACCGGGACGGTCGCGCTCCCCAACCCAAAGGGGATGGCTGCGGATGGAAAACTCATGGGTTCTTTTGTCAAATGTCTGTTTACGGATAAGCTCTTAATCGGGGTGGCTTATTGTTGATGGACGTTCGCCGGCGGAGGCGATGTATCGCTTTATGGTATCGGCGAATGTTCTGGTATGGATGGGCTTGGTCAGATAGCCGTCGCAGCCGGCTTTGAGGGCGAGTTCCTCGTCGCCCTTCATCGCGTGCGCTGAGAGACCGATTACGGTGAGGTGGCGCGTGGCGGGATTGGCTTTGAGTTCTGTGGTCGCAGCCAGGCCATCCATGCCGGGCAAGCCGAAATCCATCAGCACAAGGTCCGGCAAAACCTCGCGCGCCATCCGCAGACCCTCTTCAGCCGTCCGCGCCGAATGGACCTCAAAGCCATTGATCTCCAACAAGTCCCTGGACAGCTCAAGGTTCAGCGCGTTGTCCTCGATGATAAGTATCCTTTTTCCGGTCATGGGTTCGCTCCAGTTGCGGCGGCTTGCGAGCTTGCCGCCTCCAAGTGTTCCAATGCCAATGGACCAATGGCGCCGTCCTGCGTTGCCGGCTTGTCTGTAGGCTGTGCCGGCGCGGCCTGAGGCTCTTGAATCGGAACCAGGAAAGTGAACGTGCAGCCTTTGCCTTCGACGCCTTCACTTTCCACCCAGATGCGTCCCCCGTGCATTTCGACGAGTCGCTTGGTCAATGCCAGTCCCAGCCCAGTGCCTTGCTGCTGCCGGCCGTAAGAGGAGTCCACTTGCTCGAACTCTCTGAAGACGCGCTCCTGATCGATCAGCTTGATGCCAATGCCCGTGTCAGCCACTGCAATTTGCAGGGACTCGCTTCCTGGGATCGAATCGGAAGCGGCCGCTTTTTGAATGGAAGCTGTCACACTGACTTTTCCGCCGTCCTGCGTGAATTTGATGGCGTTGCTGAGCAGGTTATACATGACCTGCTTGAACTTGGCTTCGTCCGCGTGGAGCGGGGGAAGGTTTGCCGGGACTTCAAACTCAAGGTTGATATTTTTCTTATTGGCCAATGTTTTGACGATGGCCCGCACCTCCGAAACAGCTTTGCCGACGGCGAACGAGTTGCACACCAATTCCACGCGCCCGGCCTCCACTTTGGCCAGATCGAGAATGTCATTGATAAGCTGGAGCAGATGGCGTCCGCTGGTGAGTATGTTGTTGCTATATTTAAGTTGGCGCGCGTTGAGATCGCCGAAAGTTTTGTCGGAGAGGATTTCCGAGAAGCCAATGATGGCATTGAGCGGCGTGCGCAACTCATGGCTCATGTTGGCCAGGAACCGGCTTTTGGCGAGATTGGCCGATTCAGCCGCTTCCTTTGCGTGCTGAATGATGTCGTCGGCCATGCGGCGCTGGGTGACGTCCAGAAAAATACCGTCGGCACACATGATCCCATCGCGCGGCTGGGTGGTCAGCGCCCGGTCATGCAACCAAATCCACTGGCCGTCTTTCCGGCGGAATTGGTACTCCACGTCGAACTTCTCGCCATCGGAGAAAAGCCTGCGGTAAGCCTGGCTGACATGCGCGGCGTCCTTGGGATGGATGCGCTCGATCCAAATTTGCCCTCCTTTCTCAAGGAGTTCTTCGGAACTGTAACCGAGCACCTTGACGGTGTTGCTGCTCATGTAACGGAAATTCCGATCTGAATCGGCCGTCCAGACCACGTCGGGAATATGATCAATGAGGGAACGATATTTTTGCTCGCTCGTCCGCAAGTCCTGCTCGGATTGTTTGCGCCGCGTAATGTCCTGAATCACAGCCTGAAACTCCCAGGCATCGTCTCGTTTTTGAAACAGGCGGCGGACCCGATATTGGTGCCACACTTCGGCGCCGTCAGCCGAGTAGAGGCGATGATCAAACGAGAGCACCGGCTCATCGGGCGGCAATGAGTTGATGTAGCTTAACGGGATGGCGGCGTCTTCCTCGGAGAGAGTATGGAAGAAATTGGTTCCGATGAGTTCCCCGGGTTTTTTTTCATGGAAACGGCAGAACGCGCTGTTGACAAAAGTGAGCAAGCCATCCGGTTTGAAGCGGCAGATCAAATCCGTCTGGTCTTCCACCACCGCCCGGAATCGTTTCTCACTTTCCGACACCGCGTGTTCGGCCGCGCGGCGTTCGGCCGCGGCCGCCGCCAACAGCATATTGGTGACTGCCAGAATTCCGATGTAACTGCCCACCAGCATCAGGCTGTCTTTCTCCGCGCCGGTCGCGAAAGGCCCTTTACCGTGAAGAAGTGAATGGATGGCCAAAACGGACACCAGCAACGTTCCTGTGGTGGCGCCGCGCTGGCCGAAGCGCAGGGCGCCCCAAACAAGAAATGGAAAAGGCAGGTAGGCCAGGGGATAATTCTCAATTCCATAGACAAACCAGGAATCGAAGGAAATCAGGGTGCCAGCCACCAGCCCGGCGCCGCAGATCACCGCCTCGGCAACCAGCCTGGCATTCCAGCGGGTGGCCGAGTGCGCCGCCCAGGTGAGCAGGAACGGCGCGACCACCAGCCCGGCCAGCGCATTGGGCACCCACCAGGTCAGGGTGGTGGAGAACAGATTGTCCCACGCCACCCGCCCACTGTAGGCGAGACTGACAACGTTGAACGCCGCATTGACCGTTGTTCCCAAAAAACACGCCAATCCAATGTAGCCTGTCACATCTTTGGTTCGTTCCATCGCATTGTCGAATGCGATCATGTTTTTGAGCAGGAAAGCGCAGATGATGGCGCCCATGGTATTGCCGATGGCGGTGCCGAGCGTGAAAAATCCAAAGGGCACTCCATCCACAAACGAAAAAAGGACCGCTCCCAAAGCGACGCCCGGCCAGAACCGATAGCCAAAGAGCAGAATGGCGGCCAGTGCGATGCCCGCCGGCGGCCAAACCAGGGTCAGGGTCCCGGAGAGAAAGGTGGTTGTTTTGCCAACCAATCCGCCCAGGAAATAAAGCGCGATGAGCATCACCACGCGCGTGAACGTGGTCAGTTTCTGATGTTGCAACCATTTTGTCATGAGCAAAGATACCGGACCGTTTCGTGGAGGCGGTGTTTGCGCCTGAAGATTAGCCGTTGCCGCGTCCGTCCAGCCGCGCGCCCGACCGTTGCCCGAATCGTCCTCAAAAAAGACCTGACCTCGTTGTCATCGGCGGATGGTATGGCTTGATCTAAGATACCGTTGGCCAGGTCAGGATACCAGTAAATTCGCAACATCAATGACCAGCACCCGGCGGTTTTTGTCGCCGGGCTTATTCACGTGAGTTTTCTAGTGTCGGGCAAGGCAGTTCCAGTGTGAAGTCGGCGCCTTGACCGGGGCCGCCGCTGAGAACGGTCAACGAACCGCCCATTTCCTTTGCCGCCAGCGCGCTGTTGTGCAGACCGAAGCCGTGGCCGCCTTTGCGGGTGGTGAAGCCGTAATTGAAAATGCGGGTCAGATTTTCGGGTGGAATTCCAATTCCATTATCGATGATGGATATCTTGACGCTTCCATTGCCATTGGCCACGCGCACGGTCAGCCGTCTGTCCGCGCGCCCCGAATCATCGCAGGCATGCTTGGCGTTGCCCACCAGATTCACCAGAATTTGCAGGATTTTATGCTTTTCGACGTTCATGGGCGGCACGCTGGCTAGTTCGCGGACGACCTCCAAGCCGTGCCGTTTAAAAGAACCCTCATTCAGGCGCAGGCTGTCTTCCACCAGACTTACCAAGTCGATCACTTCCTTGACCCCGCCGACCGTGGCGTAGTTCTGCTGCATGGCCACAATCTCTTTGATGTGTTCCACGTTCCGCCGCAAGGCATCCAATTCGCCGGCGATTTTCGCCTGCTCGGCCATGAGATGATCGGAAAGCCGGGCCAGAATTGTCGGCACATGCTGGCCTCTGGGGTCGTGTGTCAAGAACTCTCCAAGGTCATGCGCGTGTTCTTCGAGCAAAGCCACAACTTTGGCGAGGCTGGAAACTTTGGATTGCTTGACGCTATCGACGATCAAGCCGGTGGAAACGTTGACGCTGTTGAGCACATTGCCGACGTTGTGAAGGACGTTGGTGGCAATTTCCGCCATGCCGGCCAGGCGGGAAGCTTCCACCAGTTCCTTATGCAGACGGTTCATTTCGGCTTCCGCTTTCTTGCGCTCGGTAATGTCGCGCATGACGGCGGATATGAACTCTACCTTTCCAACAGGGCTTTTATGCGCGATGACGAGTTCGGAAACAGGAATGTTATGTCCTCCACGGCTTACCAAGAACGACTCTCCTTGCCATTCGCCCTGTCGGATCGCTGTGGAAATTCCCTCAGTTAAAATAGGATCGCCTGCAGGGTGGAATTCAGAAATGACTCTTTTTGTGATGTCTTCTTCGGGGCCGACACCGAGCAAATTGCGGCCGGCGCGATTAAAGTAGGTGCAGTGGCCATCGGGATCGGCTGTGCCAACCACGTCGGTGGTGGATTCGAGAATGGCCACCAAGCGGTCGCGGTGCGCTTCGAGGCGTTTGCGCTCGGTGATATCCGTCCATAAACCGATCATCTCCATCGGTTGGCCGGCCTCGTCGCACACTACGCGGTTATTGTCCTCCACCCAGCGATAGGCTCCATCCTTGCGGCGTAATTGGTAGTCCGCCGAGTAGCCTCCCCGTTGCAATCCCTCAGTCAGCACGGAGATCATGCGCTCCCGGTCATCCGGATGCAAACATCGGAGCCACCAATTGTGACTCATGGCTTCGGCCGCAACGAATCCCAATAAGCGCGACATATTGTCGCTCGCGAACGTCGGCGTAACTTTGGAACCTTCAACCTTTAGCGTGTAGATCACCGCTGGTGTTTGTTGCATTATATATTTGAGCTTCGCGCTCGTGCGGCGTAAATTCTCCCCAATCGCTTTTTTTTCGGTGATGTCGCGCGAGATTCCCATGGTGCCGATGACGTTGCCCGCCTTGTCGTGCCAGGCTATTTTTGAGGTGGAAGCCCAGGTGACGCGGCCGTCGCGGTGGACTTCCTTTTCCTCCAGGTCGAGGATGGGTTTGCCGGTGCGGATGATTTCCTGCTCGGCCTCGAAGGCGGTGCGCGCATGTTCGTCGGCAAAGAAATCGAAATCGGTCTTGCCGGTCAGTTCATTGGGATCGGTCAGATGGAATAGTTTCAGCATCTGCCGGCTGAAGTGAACAAAGCGAGACTGGCTATCCTTGAAGTAAATGACGTCGGTCGTGTTTTTGAGCAGTTCTTCCAAAAGATCGCTGGTTGTAGCCAATAACTCCTCCGACCGTTTGCGCACGTCGTTTTCCACCTTCAAAACCTCGTTGACTTTTGTCAGTTTAGCAGAGCGTTCGGCGACGCGCTCGGCCATCCGATCAAACTCGCCAGCTAGCAGGTTCACTTCGTCGCCCAAGAATGGCTGCAACGGTCCTTGGACATCTTTTTCGGCGAAACCCCGCACACGCGCGGCCAGGGTGTTGAGTGGTTTGGTAATCGTGCGGGCCACCAGAACGGCCAGGAAACCTGCGGCAAGCAGGGCGAAAATGCTGATCAGAGCCAGCGACCAACCAAACGCGCGGGCAGGAGCGAGAGCCTCGGCTTGGTCGATTTTGACGATCAGGCCAAACTGATTTTTGGCGTTCCAGCGGTACGCGTAAATTGAAGGGACGCCGCGATAATCTGAAGCCATAGTGACTCCACTCTTGTGTGCGACACAGAGGCGGACAGCCGCGGTGTCGATCTTGCGGCGCAGCACGGCCGGTTCGGTCATGAAGCGCGGCTGAGTGACGGCAAATTTCTCATCATTGACGAGATACGAGTCCTCCGTCTGGTGCAATCCTGTCCGGCGTTGGACGATGGTGTCAAGCATGCCGAGATTCAATCGTGCGGCCAGGACCGCCACCACCCGCCCATCGTCCGCGCGCATCGGAATTGCGGCGGTCATGGATGGATCTGCTCTGTCAGTGGAGTAATAGAGCGGCTGCAAGTAAAGGTCCGTCCTGCCATGGTCGAAGTACGAATGTCCGAGCTTCGTTTTGGCTTCCTCGGCTGGGCTGGTGGAGGCCACCACTTTTCCACTATCCGGCTCCATGACAAACAGCTCCGTGAAATTGGAACCAAGAACACTCACGTAAGGTTCGAGTTCTTGAAGGAGGATCGCGTGAGCCGAGCGCGCCTCCGGCGAGGCGGGAGGAGCGGCGATGAGCCTGACCGTTTTGTCAACCACATCCGCATGGCCGGAGATTTCCCCAATATCGGACATACGCTCCGCGATCCACGCGTCGAGCCCCGCCTCCGTTTCGACTGCTTTCGACAGCCTCTCCGACATGGCATCCGCCTCAAGGCTCTTGCTCCCGCTGCGATACGAAAGCACATCGACAGTCGCCAGAAGCACGGCAGACAAGAGCACGAAGTTCAGGCTGATCCGTGATTTAAGGCTCAGTTTCATTTGCCATTGCTCTTGATGGGAGGAACCGGGGCATCCAGCATCTGGCGCACCTTGCGGACCAATGTGGCGGGCGTAAAGGGTTTGGGCAGGAAATCCGCTCCCGGCGTGAGCATCCCCCAGCCGGTGACGGCGTCGCCCGTGTAGCCCGACGTGAACAGGACTTTCAAGTCTGGGTAGCTTGTTTTCAGCCAATCGACCATCGCCTTGCCGCCCATCACCGGCATGATGACGTCAGTGATGACGATGTCGATGGGCTGCCCTTTAGGTTCTCGTGTGGCCCGGAGTCCTTCCTGGCCGTTACTCGCGCGCAGCACATGGTAGCCTTGGGCCTCCAGAACATTACATGCCAGGTGGCGCACGGCGGGTTCGTCCTCCACCAGCAGCAGCGTTTCCGTCCCGCGCGGCAGCGACGGCCCGGCTTTGATCGGCCCGGCCGCGACCTCCCGCGGCTGTTGAACTCGCGGGAAATATATCTTGAAGCTGGTGCCATGGCCCGCCTCGCTGTAAACGTCGATGTAACCGCCGGATTGTTGCACGATCGCGTGGCAGGTCGCCAAACCCAGGCCCGTGCCCTTGCCTTCCGGCTTGGTCGTGAAGAATGCTTCAAACAGGCGCGCTTTGGCTTCCTCGCTCAGCCCGGTTCCCGTGTCACTGACACTGAGCATCACGAAATCGCCGGCAATGGCGCCCGTGTGCCTGCTCGCGTAGGTTCTATCAAGCGTGACGTTCCTTGTGGCGATGGAAAGCTTGCCGCCGTTGGGCATGGCGTCGCGGGCGTTGACGACCAGATTCATCAGCACTTGCCCGATGTAGCCGGAATCGGCCTTGATCCAACCGAGATCCTTTCCGGGAACAATCGCCATCTCGATGTTCTCGTCGATGAGCCGCCGCAGCATATTATCCAGACCTTTCAGCACGTCGTTGAGGTCCAGGACGACCAGTTGCACCTTCTGTCTGCGGCTGAAGATCAGCAGTTGGCGGGTCAACCCGGCGGCGCGCTCGGCCGCTGAGCGGATCGTCTCAAGATTGCTCCTGAGATCATCATCAGGGCCGAGTTTCTCGAGGGTCAAATCGCTGTAACCCATGATAACCGCCAGGATGTTATTAAAGTCATGGGCCACGCCGCCGGCCAGATGCCCGATGACTTCCATTTTTTGCGATTGGATGAACTGCGCCTCCATTTGCCGGCAGTCTGCGCGATCTTCAACCTCCTGCATGGCGCGGCGCACGGCCGGAACCAGCCGGGCCAGCCGCCCCTTGAGCACATAATCGGTCGCGCCGCTCTTGAGTGATTCAATGGCCTGCTCCTCGCCCAGCGTCCCGGAAACAAAGACCAAAGGCACATCCGGCCATTTGTCGTGCGCGATTTTCAACGCGGCCATCCCGTTAAAGGCGGGCAGCGTGCAGTCCGAAAGGATCAAGTCAAACCCGCCGCGTTCGAGAGCCGACACAAACTCAGCGCGGCTCTCCACGCGGGTGGTCGCGCAAGCGATGCCCGCGGCCGCCAGGGTGGCTTCAATGAGCGCGGCGTCGTCAAGATCATCCTCCAAATGCAGGATGTGGAGCGGGGTTTTCATCGGTTGCCTTTATCTTTTTCGGGCGGAATCACTGCGCCGTCCGCGATTGAAGTTCTTTCCCTCCCAATCCGCGGCGGCGGTTCATTGATGGCCGCCCAAAAAACTCCCAACTGTTTGACCGCTTCCATGAACTTGCCGAAATCCACCGGTTTGACGACGTAGGCATTGACGCCGTGTTTGTAACACTCGATCAAGTCCGGCGTTTCGCGCGAGGACGAAAGCACGACGACGGGAATGATCTTCAAATCCTCGTCGGCCTTGATGATTCTTAGAACCTCCAGTCCGTTCACCTTGGGCATCTTGATGTCCAGCAGCACCAGGATGGGATCGCCGTCCGTCCGCGACTTGAATTGCCCCCGGCAAAACAAGTAATTCAGCGCCTCCTCTCCGTCGTGGACGACAAAAACCCTGTTGGCCAGGTTATGGCTCTCCAGCCCGGCCAGGGTCAGTTCCACATCGCGGGGATCGTCCTCGACCAGGAGGATGTTTTTTATGTTCATTTCCCCCTTCATAATCGTCTATTTCGGAATCGAAAAACTGAACGTCGCGCCGCCATCCACCACGCCTTCCGCCCAGGCGCGTCCGCCATGCCTGCGGATGATGCGCTGGACATTGGCCAGGCCGATGCCGTTGCCCTCGAACTCCGCGGCGCTGTGCAGGCGTTGAAAGACCCCGAAGAGTTTATTCGCAAAACGCGGATTGAAGCCGGCGCCGTTGTCGCGAACAAAAATCACGGTTTCCCCGTTCGTATCGGGTGTGCAACCCATTTCGATCTCAGGCATCGCGCGATGGCTGGTGAACTTCACCGCGTTGGCGAACAGATTGGCGAACACCTGGCGCAGCAGGGCGTGGTCGCCGCGCACCGCGGGCATCGGGTGGATGTTCCAGACGATGCCCCGCTTCTGGGTGTCCTCCTGGAATTCGCCCATCGTCTCCCGCGCCAACTCATCGAGGTTGACATTTGTCTTTTGCAATGCCACACGCCCGGCGCGCGAGAACGCCAGCAGGTCATCAATCAATCCCCCCATCCGTTCCGCCGAGCGCGTGATGGTTGTCAGATGAGAGAGGCCTTTTTCGGAGAGCGACGCGCCGGCCTCGTCTCGCAGCAAATCCGAGAAGCCCATGATGTGGCGCAGGGGCGCGCGCAAATCGTGCGAGACGGAATAACTGAATGCTTCCAGTTCCTGGTTGGCGGCTTGCAGTTGCGCCGTGCGTTCGACGACGCGCTGCTCCAGCTCTGAATGGGCCTTGCGGATTTCCTCCTCAGCCCGCTTCCGCTCCGTGTTGTCGCGGATGTTGCATTGCGTCACTCTCTCTTCGCCGCATTGAAACACGTTGCTGACGAACTCCACCGCGATCCGCCGCCCGTCGCTGGTTTCCAGCGGCTTGTCATCGTAGCGGATGTAATTCTTGTGCTGCAGTTCGGTGAAGTTGGCCTGGTTGGCGACGATGTCTTTCAAGAAGCCCAGCTCCCAGATTTTCTTGCCCAGAAACGCCTCCCGCGAATAGCCCAACAACTTGATAAGGTAAGGATTCACATCTATGACCATTCCGGTCTCGGTGTTGAGGATCAAAGTGCCATCTTGCGCCGCCTCAAAGAGCCGGCGATACCGGACCTCCGAGACTCGCAACGCTTCCGTTGACCTGGCTTCGTCCCGGTGGAACCGGACGCGCTGCTGCCACCAGAGCAGGGATATGAAGGCCGCCGCGCCAAATAGCAAAGCTCCGGTCATGACGGCCACTTGCCAGAGTTGCCGGGTCATCGGCGCAAACGCTTCCGCGGCGTCCATGCGTGCGACCAGCGACCAGGGCGAATCCGGAATGGAGCGCAAGACCGCCACCACGCGCACGCCCCGGTAGTCACTGCCTTCCATGAAGCCCTCCCGGCCCAAGGCGGCCTGAGCCGCGGGCAGCGAGCGGCGATCCAAAGGTCTGCGCAGGTTCAGCGCGCTGTTGGTCTGGAACCGGAGTTCATTCAGGAAAACGGCCTCGTTGCCTTCCCGGCGCACGAGCAATGTCTCGGCGGTCAGGCTGGCCGCTGGCCAGCGTTTGATGAAGGGGTAAAGATAGGTTTCCGGATCAATGCGCAGAAAGAAAACGCCCAATGGCCGATGGGCGTCCTGTTCATCGAAAATCGGGACCAAGACGCCCAGATGGATGCGCTGGTCGTGTTCACTGCGATAGAAGTCTTGAATCGTCACCTGCCCCGATCTCAGAACATCTGGAAGGCCCTTGGCCACACAGGCGGAAACAGCCAGCCCTCCGCCGGGCGATGACAGGCAAGTTACGCCCTGCGGGTCCAGCAGGCGAACCTCGTCGTAGTAGGGCCGGCAGTTTCCGAGCCATGTCTGAATCTGGCGTTGGACCTCCGCGTCCTCCGGCTTTTTCAGAAACCGCCTCACCAGCGCGGCGAAGGGGGCGTTCTGGAAGAACATGGAGCCATCCTCCAGCCGCTCCTTGCGATACTGCGTCAGATCCTCCGCCTTCAAATCGGCGATGACGGAAATCTGTCGCTCGATCCCGATCCTGAATTGCTTCTCGTAATTCCGGCAATAAAGCCAGCCGACAGTGACGATGCCCGCCGCCAACAGAAGGAATACCAGCGGAAACTCAAGCCTGCGCGCGCCTGGATATTCCTTCTTCATCCTGCCTTCATCAATCGGGGGGTTACTGCGCCTCCGCGCGGTAGAACCGATAGTGATAATCCATTGCCGCTGAATCCAGGAATTCGATGATGCCCTCAGGGTCCGCCGTGACGGTGTTCAGGGTCGTCCAATTCACGAGGTTCGTTGACGCCTGGATCAGATATGTTTGATTCGGAACTCCGGCCATGGTGAGTTTCGCGCCCGTGCGTTCTCCAGCCGACGCAGTGATCTTGAGGCTGTTGGTGGACATGAAGTTGATGATGATGATCCCCACGCACTCTCCGCCGTGGCCATCCGCAACGATGTAGGCAAAGCGGTCCTGGCTGGTCAATCCGCTTGGCGGAACGTAGGTGAAGCTCGTGTCGTTGGTGCTCACCCGTCCGCCGTTGGCGGAGAGGTCGCTGAAGTCGGCAATTGTCAGCGCATGGCCGTCCGCATCATAGACATTGGTCAAGACCTGGCTGAAGATGATTTGGATGGTTTGCCCTTGCGCGGCCGTGACCACGTCATTGCTGGCGACAGGCGGACGGTCCAGCGTGACGACGTATTGGGCCACGACCGTGTTGTCGCCGACGGTCAGCGCCGTTTGGATGACGCGATAATTGGTGCCGGTGTTGTCCGTGGCAAACGTCAATTGCCGCATCAACGCGGTGACGGACTGAGCGTTGGCGTTGGTGTTAAACAGGAACACCAGCGGGTTGAGATTGGCGCCGCCGGTGAACGTTGCCAATGGCGCGCCGCCGTAAGTGACATTGGTGGCTTGCGCGCCGATCTGGCCGGCGGCATTCCCCTGAGATTCGACGGCGAGTTCATCCCCGGCGTTGGCATTGGTTATGATCGTAAGGGTCAATAATGCGCCGCTGAAGTTGAGGCCGCCGCCGTCGGCGACCGAGGCGTTGGTATCAATGAACACTGGCGGGTTGCCAACAACGTAGAGGACAGGCGCCGGAGTCGGTATCAAAGCCACGGTGATCGTGAGTGTGCCGTTTTGGATTGCGACGGCGTAGTTCGCCGCCTTGCTGTCGGGATCATTGAGGCTGGGCACTATGGCATAGCTGCCCGCGGGGCTGGACTGAGTTGCCACGCAGTTGTACTGAACGGTGATCGGATCGCCGTTGAGCAGCCCGTTGATCGTTCCGCCGAACACCGGGTTGGGCGTTCCATACTGGCGGATGGCGCTATTGGCCGCGACGTTGAGCGGCGCCTGGGTGCAAGTGAGGACGCCGTTGCTATAACTCAACAAGTAATTGGTCGAACTCAAGCCCGACGGGATGATCGCATACGCGCCAACCGGGGTGGTCTGGCTCGCTGAAGTTGTGATCGACAACGTCCCGGCCAGAGCGCTCGCTCCCTGACCATTGACAAACCCCTGCATCGTGGCCGCAAAGACCGGGTTGGTCGCGCCATACTGGCGGGTGGCGTCCGTGGCGGTGATCGACAAGGGCGCCGCGTTGATTGTCAATGTGCCGTTGACAAAACTCAGGGCGTAATTGGTGGCGTTGAGATTGCCGGCGGCCGCCACAATGTCATACGCGCCCACCGGCGTGTTGGTGCCGGCAACGGTGCTCAAGGCCGTTGCGCCGCTCAACACGCTTTGAGTGTCGTTGTCCACGAAACCGCTGTAGTGAACGGTCAAGACCGGGTTGGTCTGGCCGTAGAGACGGGTCAGGTCGTCGGCCGTGACGGTCAACAGGGCCTTGCCGACCGTCAAGGTGCCGTTGGTGAGGCTAAAGCTGTAATTGGTGGCGCTGAGGCTTCCGGGTTCGACCACGATGTCATAGTTGCCGATGGGGCTGGAGAGGCTTGCGGCGGTGCTCAGGGCGGGTTGGCCGCTGATGACGTTGGCGCCCTCGCCATTGGCGAAACCGCTGTAAGTGACGGTCAAGACCGGGTTGGTGACGCCGTAGAGACGGCTTTGATGATTGGCGGAGACCGTAAGCACTGCCTGGGTGACGGTCAGCGTTCCATCTGTCGAACTGACGGAGTAGTTGGGCAGTTTGGTCTGCGGATCGTTGATCGAGGGCACGATGCTGTAAGACCCGACCAGACTCTCCGTTGTGGCGGTCGTGCTGTAGCTTGCGGTGATACTATCGTCATTTACAACGCCGGTGAGGCTGCCGGTAAGCGTGGGATTGGATTGGCCATAAGCCCGGGTTTGGCTGGCGGCGACAACAGACAAGGGAGTCTGGCCGACCGTCAGAGTGCCGTCGTTGGCGGTAAGCGCGTAGTTGCCCAGTTTATTGTTGGGATCGCCAAAGGCGGGGACAATAGAATATGTCCCAATCGAACTTGCCGGTGTGGCCGCCGTGGTGTAGGTGATGCCAAGATTATCATCATTGGCCAATCCTATTACAGAGCCGCTAAACAGGGGGTTGGCCTGTCCATACAAGCGGCTGGCGTTGCCGGCGGAAACAGACAACGGCGCCGGCGTCACGGTCAATACGCCGTCGGTGAAGCTGATGGAGTAATTGGTGGCCGACACTCCGGCGGGAATAATCGAATACGTTCCCACCGGGTTGGTGACGCCCGCCGCGGTGGTCAGAGTCAGCGCGCCACTGAGGACGTTGGAATCTTCGCCGTTGACGTAGCCGGTTATGGTGTCGGTGAAGACCGGGTTGGCGGCGCCATAGACGCGGTTGGTGGCATTGGCCGCCACCGTCAGCACCGCCTGCGTGACAGTCAGGGTGCCATTGGTGTACTGGATGATGTAGTTCGGCGCGGTTTGGCCGCTGATCACCACAATGGGATAAACTCCCACCGGCGAGTTGGTGTCCACATTGGCTCCATTGGTGTCAGTGCAGGCGAAGATCATCGAACCGCTCATCAGGCTCGCGTCTTGATTGTTGACAAAGCCGCCGTAACTGACGGTGAACACGGGGTTGGTCTGGCCGTAGGCGCGGGCGGCATCCTGCACCGCGCCAATCAATGTGGCCCCCGAAACGGTCAGGATGCCGCTGTTGATGGTCGTGTTGTATTGGCCCAGCTTGCCGCTGGGATCGTTCAGCGAGAGCTGGATGATATATTGGCCTGGCGCGCTGTTGGTGACCGCGCTGGTGGAAAATCGGGCGGTGATGTTGTCGCCGTTCATGACGCCGGAGATCGCCGCCGTGAAAACCGGGTTGGCCGCGCCGTAGGGACGGCTGGCATTGTTGCCCACAACCGTCAGCGGCGCCTTGGTGACGCTGAGTGTTCCATTGACATAAGTGAAGGTATAGTTGCCCGACACACCGCCGCCAACGGTGATTGGGTATGAACCCACCAGCGAAGTAAGCGTGGCCGTCGTCGAGGCCGTGGGCGCCGTCGAAAGCGTGGTGGAGTCATCGCCGTTGGCAAATCCGTTGTAAGTCAGCGTCAGCGCCGGGTTGGCATAGCCGTAGTCCCGGCTTTGATTGTTGGCGGTGACCAGCAACGGGGCAGGGGTGACGGTGAACGTCCCCTTGTTGGTGGTAACGGTGTAATTGGCCAGCAGACCCGGGTCGTTGAACAATGGCAGAATATCGTAAGAGCCGACATTGCTGCCCTGGGTAGCGATCGTGGTGAAAGTAACCGACAACGGATCGTCGTTGGTGACGCCCACCATCGAACCGGTCAGCGCCGGCATGGTCGAGCCATAAACATTGGTCTTGTTGTCGGCGCTCACGATGAGGGAGGCCGGCAAAACGGTGAAGGTCCCGTTAGTAAAGGTGAAGGAGTAGTTGGTCGCGCTCAAGGTGCCGTTTGAAATGGTGATTGTATAAGGGCTGCCCGCAACCGGGCTTCCCGATGAGAGATTGGTGCTTAAGCTCGGAGCGCCGCGCAGCGCATTGGTGCCTTCACCATTGACGAATCCCTGGTAGCTCCAGGTCAAAGGCGGCATGGGCGAGCCATAGACGTTGGTCAAGTTGTCCGCGCTGACCGTGAGGATCGCGGGGAGGATCAACAAGATGCCGTTGGTATAGCTGATCGCGTAGTTGCTGGAGGTCAGGCCGCCGGGAATAATCGAGTAGGTCCCGGCCGCGGTGTTGGTGTCCACCAACACTGGGGTGTTGTTGGTGTCCTCAACCGTAAAGGTCAAGGCGCCGGAGAGGTTGCTCAGAGTCTCACCGTCGGCGAATCCGTTGACGGTGGCCGTGAAGAGAGCATTCGTCACGCCGTAGCGGCGAGTCTCGTTCTGGGCGGCCACGAGCAGCGAGACTTTGCCGACAAGCAGAGTGCCTGTCGCTGACCCCGCGTAATTGGTGTCCTCAATGGTGGCCGCCAGGGTATAGGCGCCGGCAGTCACCGGCGGAGTGCTGGAGTCATTGTAAGTCAAATTGACTGTCAAGCCGGCCGGCGTGGTGGTGGTTGTGACGATCCTGGGCGTTCCGGTGTAGTTCTGGTTGGTGTCGCTCAATACCACCGTGGCCGCCGCCTTGTTCACCGCGACCGCGACATTGGTCGTGAGCACGGGGTAGTTCGAATTGGTCGGGGTGTAAGACACCGCCGCGCTGTAAGTTCCCGCGCTGCCCGGTATCACGCTGCTGTTCACGAAGGCGAAGCTCCCGCCCACTGTCGCATTGCCGCCACTCAGAATCGATGCGGCCAGGCTCTGGCCATAGGTTATGGGCGAAGCCGCCGGCAGAAGCGTGATTTCCACCAATCCCTGGGCCACCTGCACAGCCGCCGTTCCGGCGACTGCGACATAGTCGGCCGTGTCATTGGGCGTGAACTCCACAGAAACATAGTTGACGCCCACATTCAGAATCTCGGCGGGGGCGTTGAATGTGAATATTCCCGCCGGGGTGGCGCTGCCGCCGACCAGGCTGGAGACCGACAAAGGACTCCCGTAGTTGTAAGGGGTCGCGGACGGCCACGAGCTGATGCTCGGAGTGGCGAGGTTCACCTCGACCTCCACGTTGGTCGATACGGAGGAGTAGTTGGTGTCCGACGGAATGAAATTCACCGCCGCGCCATAGTCGCCCGCGCTGCCAGGGATGACCGTATTGTCCGCGAAGGCAAAGCTGCCTGATACGGACGCGTTGCCATCAATAAGCGCGGAGGCCGCCAGACTCTGGCCGAAGGTGATGGGCGCGGCCGACGGCAGGTTGACGATGGCTGGTGTCAATTGCACAACCACAACGTTCACGTTGGTCAGGACGCTGTTGTAGTCCGTTGTGTCACTGGGCGTGAACACCACCGAAGCCACGCAGACGCCGGAATTGGGAACAGTCGAGGGGTCCGCGAAGGAAAAACTGCCGGTCACGACGTTGGTCCCCAGAATCGCGCCGCCATTGCTCAAGGTCGAAGATGCCAGACTCTGGCCAAAGTTAATGGAACTGGCTGTGGGCAGGGTGAGCGCGGGGGTGGCTGGGTTGACCGTCAGCACTTGCTGGGCGGTGTCTGGAGCGTAGAAGGGGTCCCCGGCGTCCTGAAGGGAGATTACCGCCATGCCGGCGCCGACAATTGAGATCACGTTACTCTGCACCAGCGCCACGTTGGTGTCCCAACTGGTGTAAGTGACAGGGTCCCCGGAACTCGACGCTCCATCCATCGTGATCGGCGCGTCGCCGAAGGTCGAGACTGGCAGCGCGCTCCAAGTGATGGAGGATTGCGCCAGACTGACTTGAATCGCCTGCATGACCGGCACGGCGGCGTTGTAAGTGTCGCCGTCGCCGGGCTGTGAGGCTTGCACCACCACTGAACCCGCTCCGTTGAAGGCCAGATTCGTGCCGGTGGAGTCAAGCGTTGCAGGGCCGCTGACGACGTTGAAAACCACGGCCAGACCGGAGTCCGACGTGGCGCTTAGGGGCCACGTCAGATTGGTCGTCACCTGGGGCGGAACCGCTGAAAATGTAATGGTCTGGTTCATCATCGTCACGTCGAACGTGCCCTCCACCTCGGCAGCAGCCAGATAATTGCTGTCGCCGGCTTGATCGGCGAAAAGGACCATCGTGCCGGATTCCCCGATGGACACCAAGTTGGTGCCGGTACCGTCCAGCGCCGCAACGCTGTCGGTTCCCAGCGAAAGCACCACGGGCAAGCCCGAACTGGCCGCAGCCATGACCGGAACATTGGTGAACTGATTGAGCGGGATTGAATTGCTCACCTGCAACTGGAGCGTGATCACCTGCGCGGCCTGCGCGACTGTCACAGATACGGTCCCGCCAACCGTGTTGAAGTCAGCCGTGTCGGCGGGGGTGAACGTCACGGCAGCGTTGTTAGTCCCGGCGTTGGGCACGTTGGTGGGCGAGTCAAACGTGAAGAGGCCGTCGGTTGAGGCGCTGCCCCCGCTCAAAATGGACGCTGCCAACGGCTGTCCATAGACGGTGTCGCTGGCTCCCGGCCACGCGGTTATGCTCGGAACAGCCTTGCTGACCGTCACAGACGCCGTTCCGTTGGCGGCGGTGTAGTCCGCGCTGTCGGACGGGGTAAAAGTGACCGCGGCGGTGTAAGGCCCTGCGTTTGGAGTGGTCAAAGGCGTTGCGAATGCGAACGCGCCGGCGGGCGTTGCCGTCCCGGAACCCAGGGTCGATGCCGACAGTTTCTGCCCATAAGTTATGCCGCTGGCGACGGGCCACACGGTCACGCTCGAAGCAGCCTTGCTGACGGCCACCGCAACCGTGCCGGTCACCGTAGTGTAGCTGGCCGCGATTGTCGGCGTGAATATGACAGAGGCGTAGTAAGTTCCCGCGCCCGGCGTGGCGCCAGAAGTGGCAAAGGCAAACGTCCCGCCGGCCGAGGCCGTCCCTCCGCTCAACGTGGAAGCCGATAGGCTCTGGCCAAAAGTAATGCCAGTGGCGGCCGGCCACGCGGTTACGACAGGAGTGCCTATGCCCACGGCCAAATTCACCGCGCCGACGACGCTGTTGTAGTTGGTGGTGTCAGATGGCGCAAAGGTGATCGAAGCGGAGTAAACACCGACAGGCGGCGTGGCCGAGGGGGCCGTGAACGCGAACGTTCCGCCCACACTTGCGCTGCCGCCGTTCAAGGCCGAGGCCGATAATGCCTCCGGGTACACAATGCCGCTGGCGCCGGGCCAGGCGCTGATCACGGGCGTTGCCCGGTTGACCGTCAGTAACGCCACCGTGCTGGTCACACTGCCAACGGAGTTGCTGACCACCACAGTGTAGCTGCCTGCATTGCCCATCCGTATGCCTGTCAGGCTGAAGCTCGCGTTGGTGGCGCCAACAACCTGGGCGCCATCATACGACCACTGATAAGACAGTGGGGCCATCCCGCCGGCTGTCACACTAAAAACCACGTTGCTGGTGCTGATGGCAGTCTGATTCCCCGGCTCGCTCGTTATGGAAGCAGGATAGAGCACGTTCACAGACGACGGTGTGCTCATGGCGATCGAATAGATGTTCTCGCCCCAATAAGATTCGAGATAGGTTTCAATCTGAACCGTCCAGACATCTCCATTGGCGTAGCCGGTCCCGAAAGCGAGCGTGGAGGCATAGGCGTAATTGCCCAGGGAACTCGCCGAAGTCGAGGCATAGTAGCTGCCATTGCGATACCACTCAACGTATTCGACGGCGTCCTGGGTGAAGAATTGCGCTGTCAACGATAAACTCTGGCCGGACAGGACGGAGACGGTTGCGCCTGGCATGGAAATCCGGGCCAGGGGCGCCGGACGGAAAGCGCAGACGCCGGAGCTGGCCCCGTAATTGTAGTAGCTATGGTTCCAGGAATTGCCCGCCGGCACGAGATTGTCCGGCTCGAATGAATAGCCTCCGCTGCCGCCGCCCCCAATATGGTCGCCAGTGCCAAACGAGCCGCCGCCCACCTGGCCCCAAATCCCAGCGCCGGCACCACCGCCGCCGCCGCCATCGCCCGAGGAGCCGCCGCCGCCGCCGCCACTGTAAGGGCTTGCATAATACCCGGAGGAACTGGGCAGGTCTCCGGAGTTGTAGCCGCCGCTCGATGAGCCGTTTGCGCCGGTGATGCCGCCGCCGCCGCCCCCGCCCGCGCCACCCAAAACCAGATCGGGATAGGACAAGCTGGAGGGAAATTGAACGAGAGAAAGACCGCCGCCGCCGCCGCCGCCGCCGGAGGTGCCAGTGCAGCCGGCGTTGCCGCCGGACCCGCCGTAAACGCCGCCCCAGGGAGAGTAGCCGCCCGCGCCCCCGCCAGCGCAGCCCACTGACGACCCGCCGGCTCCGCCCGTGTAGCCGAGACCAATCGTCACGGTGCCGCCGGCTGTCACCGTCGCATCACCCCAAAACCAGATGCGCTCGCCCCCCTGATAGCCGCCAACACTCGCGTCGCTGCCGCCAGTCCCGCCGCCGGCGCCGACGGCATCCACGGCCAGGTTGGTGACTCCGGCCGGGACTGTATAGTACTGCCACCCTCCAGAGTAGCCGTACTCTGACCAAGCATATTGAACCCCCAACGAAGCGACCGAACTGGTTGTCGCGCCGTAGGAATTGCTGGCTACGCAGAAATAGCTGCCTTCGTTCGCGTAAGCGCTCGTCACGCTCACGGAACTGCCCGTTCCTATCAGATTAGTCACTCCATTGAACGCGAAGTACCACTGGTAAGTCGGACTCCCGCTGGCGCTGGCGGTAAAAGTCGCCGTGCCGCCCGATGCGACCGTCTGGCTTGACGGGTTGGTTGTGAAAATGGGCGTTTGAGGGGGACTGGCTGTGAGGATACAAGGCATGCCCGCCGCCAGCGACAGGACGAGAATCCGCTTCGCCCGGCGCAACCAATCAAGCTCCCCGCGGCATGAGCGCGGAATTTGACGCTGGACAAAAGCTGCGGATTGGGGTCTTTCCTCCTGGACTTCCATCGGGATGGAGGCATACGGGCGCGATTCTCTCTGCGTGACGGTGGTTCTCATACGTTCAGTTTATGTTCTATTCACAGTCGCAATAGGAACTGGCCGGTGCGGCATTGCCGGAAGAACGTTTTTTGTTTGAATGTCAGGACCCTTCCAGAACACATGGAATCGTTCTCGCCGACAACCTGCGCATAAGTCATGCCAGCGCTGGAAGGGGGCTGCCGCCGGATGCCTGCTGTCACATCCGCCGGGCATCGCGCGGCATTTAGGGAATCAGTTCCCTGGCGCACGCTCCCCGCATGAGAGCGCATTCCTCACCAGCCGCCTGCACTGGTTTTGAACAGAAGGAAACGAAACGAAGCGGAAAAGTTCTTTCCTGCCGCGAACTGCCACAATCGGTCGGAGAGTTCTTGGGACGTCATGGCGATACTGCTTCAATAACAAATGACAAATCTTCAATGACCAATTTTCAATCATTTATGAGCAGGTTCTGGAGGCTGGCGGCTTCAAGGCGCTTTGGAAGAAGCGGCTGGAGCCGGGGCGGGTATCCGCGTCTCAATGCTGGCGAGCCGTTCTTCGATCTTTAAAACGGTGTCCGAGAGCTGGTCTTGCTGGTGGCGGCTGAAAGCGGGGTGGTTGACCCACCAATCGACGCCGATCTCCCTGGCCTTGTCCACGGAACAGATCAGCAGCCGAATCTGGATGGTCAGCAATTCGATGTCCACGATCTTCACCTTGATGTCGCCGGCGATGACGATGCCTTTATCTAGTATCCGTTCGAGCAAGTCGGCCAATGTGGCCCCGCTGGTGGAGTGTTCGATGTGTCGTTGGGAGGTCATGGTGGTCATAGGAGTTTGCCGAGCGGGCCGAGGTCAAGGTTCAGGTCTTTGTCCATCAGGCCGAGGTTGTCGCGCAGATGGTCAATTTCGCGGGCCTGGTTCATGAGTGTCACGCCAAGGCGCTCAATCTGGGCCGGGGTGAGGGCGCCGCCTTCGATGCGGCGGAGGGCCTGGCGTTTGAGGAGTTCGTGGAGAAGCTTAATCAGGGTCAATACTAATTGTCCCAGCCCGTTTTTTTCAGGTTTGCAACCAGGGCGGGCGATGGCGTTGCCAATGAGTTCGGTGTTCTCCCCGGAGGCGCGGGAGGATTGGGAGTCAGGCCGGCCCCCCGGCGCAACGGGCAGAACGTCCGCGGACGGTCGCGTTTCTGGCTGTCCACGCGGTCTAACCTCTATTGGCGCCGGTCGCGGGCCGGCGCTCGCATCGGGGCCAAGTTCCGGCCTGGAGATTGCCGGACTGGATTGCCCGCCGCTTTCGATGGAAGTCACGACCAGTTGCAGGCCCAGGTAAATCAGGTCCACGTCGGCCACCGACAACGTCACTTCGCCGAGCGCGACGACGCCGGTGTTCAGGACGCTATCCAAGGCTTCGCACAAGGAAACGTGGCGGATTGGCTGGGGGCGCAATTCACGCATGGTTGGCGTCCTTTGTGGCTGGGGTTGAATAGAGCAGGCGGCCGAGTTCGCCCAAACGCGCCAAACCGCGAGGTTCACCGCTGCGATAAACCAAGACTTGCGTCGCGGCGGGGAACGTCCGGCGGAATTTTTGTTCCACGACGCTCTCCCGGCGGCGCAGGGCGGAGCACAAGGGGCAGTCGCCGGGCGGGGTGGCCAGATTGAGGAAGAGCAACGGGGCGTTGACGCTCATGCGCTGGCAGGCGGCCATGAGGTCTTTGGTTTCTTCAAAGGCCATGTCGGTGAGAATGGCGACGCCGTAGAGGGCGCACTGGGCCGGATTGGCCAGGAGCGCGCGCAGGCGTTTGAGGGCTTTGGACATTTCCACCAGGCGTTGCGACACCTTGGGCAGGCGAAAAACCTCTTTGTACTTGAGGAACAGGCCAAAAAAAACCTTCAGCCAGCAGTCAACCAACTCCGGCGTTTCCAAAAGCCGGATCAGATGCCCGGTCGGCGCGGAGTCCAGCACGAGGGTGCTGTAATGGTTCTGGTCGCATAGGTCCATCACTTGGGTGAGCGCCATGACTTCGTCCAGCCCCGGCGGCGAAAGGTCCACGATTCGCTCCATCGCCTCCCGGTCGAAGGCGAGGTCCACTTCAGCCAGGAGCGAGCGGAGGAAGGACTGAAGCTCATCGTTGTAAAGCTGCTTGAGAGAGCGAAATTGAGCTTGGGCGTCAATCTCCAGCGCGGTGAGGCCGGGGCAAATTCGTGTTGGCGCGGGGCCGACGGGCGCTCCCAGGCAGGCGCCCAGCGAGTGAGCCGGGTCGGTGGAGAAAAGCAGCACCTCGCCGGAGGGCGAATCCTGGGCCAGACGGATGCCGGTGGCGCAGGCCAACGTGGTCTTGCCCACGCCGCCTTTGCCGGCGAAGAGCAACAACGATATTCCGGCGGGCGCGCCGGCAGCCCTTTCCACCCGCGGCCCGTTCGGGGAAAGCGGCGCTTGTGAGGAAGCCGCCCTCTTGGTCAGGCGGGTCAACGCTCCCCAGAACGCAAACAGGCTTTGGTTCCCGCACACTTCGTTCGCAAACAAGGGCAGGCCCCACAAGGCGTGGGAGGACAAATCACGGCTGCCGAGCATTTCACCCAAGACGCGGCTTTGCTGGACGCGCCCCTCCGCGCAGACCGGACAATCGTTGTCCGGGAGCAGGCGGTTGACGACAATATCATTGACTGGCACGCGGGCGCGTTTGAGTTCCGCCAGCAGGGAGCGGGTTTCACCGAGGCTCATCTCCTCGGCCAGCATCACGGGCACAAACCGGCTGCGCGTGGAATCCCGGAGCAGGGCGTCCATGTCTTTGACTGAGCCGGCCAGGCCCTCCAGGAAGGAATCAATCTCGTCGCGGCTCGCTTCGCCGCTGAAGAGCTGTCGCATGTAGCGGTGTTTGGCCAGCAAGGCGTCCAAGGCTCCGAGCCAATTGTGGAGCAACGCGGGCATGGCCAGCAATCGGAGCGTGTGGCCGGTGGGCGCGGTGTCCACCACGATGGTTTGGTAAGTCTGGGCTGCGACGCCGCGGGCGATTTCCAGGAAGGCCATCAGTTCGTCCAAGCCCGGCAGGGAAAGGTCCAGGAAGCGGCTGATATCGTAGTGGTCCAAAAAAGTTCCCCGGGAGGCAATCGCATGGAGCTTGGGACCGTGCTGGCTTTTGAAGGCGGCCAAGCTTGCCGGGGCGTCCAGTTCGGTGACCCGCAAATTGGGCGGGGGCGCGGACCCGGCCAGGCTGTCCATCACCGAGTGGGCGGGGTCCGTCGATACCAGAAGGAAGGCGGCTGCCGGGGAATCTCTGGCCAGTTCCAGCGCGGCCGCCGTTGCGCATGAGGTTTTTCCCACGCCGCCCTTGCCGCCGAAGATCAGGAGTCTCATTGCCTGGTCCTCCAGGAAGGATGGTCTGGGCGCGGTCATCTGGATTGAATTTTGTCCAACCGGTCCAGCAACTCTTTCTCGCGGGCGCCAAACTCCGCCTCGGTGAGCCGGCCTGTTTCGAGCATCATGTAAAGCTCGCTCAAATCCGCGGTGATGCCGTCGGGTTCCGCCGCCTGCTCTTGTTGGATGGCGTGATGGACTTGGCGGGCCGCCCAAACGGTGGCGTAGAGGGGAGAGAGCAGGAGTTTGTCGAGGATCAACATAGGGGATTGCGTTTACTTTCGACCATTGAGTTCGATCTCCATATCGACGAAGTTGTGGGGCGCCCACGGCCCGTTGAGATCAAAGGCGTAATTGTTGTCAAACAATCCGGCCGCCTGGAATACCGCCTCTTCCAGTCGCTTTTGCCCGTCGCGTTCGACCAGGCAGTTGAGATTGGCCGCCTCGTTGACATTGCGGAACGGCGACCTCTTGATCTCGGCGCAGCAGGGCGCCAGCGCCTCCTCCAGATTCTCGCAATGGTCTTGTCGGTCATCGTTGAGGATGCGGTCGAAGAGCCGCCCCAGTTCGATGCGGTCCTCCTGGCGGGGTGCGCGCTGGTTTCCCAGCAAACGGTCGCGCGCGGCCCGCAATTCAGGGTGAGTGTCAACGAAAAACTCGAAGATGTTGGGAACGTCCCACCGCACTCGCAAGCCCATCTCGACCTTGCCGGCCACGCGCTCCAGTTGTTCCAAAAAATCCTCCTGGTTCAGCGCCAGCAACCGCCGGACCGCTTTCATGTCGTCCGCAATCGTGCCGAAGGCCATCGGCAGGACGGTGCTGTCCAACATCAGGCGCTGGAGGACTTCTTTGTGCGCCGCCAGGTGGGCGCGTTCCGGGCGGAGTTTCTGGCGGGCGCAATCACTGACCACCGCCGCCACGCGGCCGTTGCGCACACTGTACACCGCGCCGCCGTGAATGCCCGCCACGTCGTAGGCGCGCTCCTTTCCGGCGATCGCGATTGCATAAAGGTACTCTCCGGCCTCCAGCGAGTCGGATTCAGAAGTCGTGCTCATGGCTCTGAGTCCAGGTCAATACTGGAATTTGAATCCGCCCGCCTGGCCCGCCGCGGGGCAATCCCGGATTGGCCGGGAGGATTTGATCGGCCTCCGGGTGGGCCGTCCGGCTCCTTCCTTGCCCAGCCGCTGCAACAGGGCCGCCTTTTCCGATTCCACCGTCTGGAGGCGTGTGTTGACGTTGTTCAAACGGAGCATCAGATTTTCGCGTTCGGTCTCGCGCCGGAATTTTTCCATTTCCAGGGCGGTGATCGCCATGTAGGCCTTGTAAGGCACGATCACCTGGTCGGGTGTGCCGGAACGGGTGCGGATGTCTTTGACACCGCGAATTATTCGTTTTGGAGGAGGCATTCGCCGTTTCCTTTCTTGTTGGAATTGCGCGGGCGTGGGCCGGGGGAAAAGGGCAGGGTCGAACCCGTCGTGGCGCGCAGCCCTCCGAGCAGGGCTTCGTCCACCTTTTGGGGCATGATGGAGCGGCCGTCCCGGGTGACCTTGGCCGTTTCCGAATTGAGGACATCGCGGCAGACCCATTGAAAGATGGAATCGTCGGGATGGGCATGAGCGCCGCGCAAAGTCAGCACACGGGCGATGGCGATGCAGGCGCGGATGGTCGGACGGCTGTTGCTCACGCCCACGCGCCGCAGCTTGCGCACCACGTCCACGATGGTTTCGGCGTCGGCCGGACCGATGCCGGAGCGGGCGGTGGTTATCTCGATTTCCGTCGCGCGGTCGTAGTGTTCCAACTGAATGGTAATC
>Ga0224557_1000444_pt1 | contig 46458 bp, 32 predicted proteins | sample 714S31014metaG_FD_180677 | JGI IMG/M metagenome (GOLD analysis project Ga0224557, IMG submission 180677) | Peat soil microbial communities from Stordalen Mire, Sweden - 717 S3 10-14 | ecosystem: Environmental > Terrestrial > Soil > Wetlands > Peat | place: Sweden: Norrbotten County, Stordalen...
TCTTCCAAACGAGCCACGCATCATTCACACATTTGGCGAGAAGCAGCCAGAGTGGTGAGAGCATCACGAGTGTGTACCGCTCGAAGGCGATTTCCATCGCCTGCATTGTTAGTTCGACGCGGGAAACCAGAAACAGGGCGCCAATCGCGCCGGCATGGAGAATAAATACGAGCAAGAGGCCGGTCCACGGATGGTGACGCCACGTCTTCTGGGTCAGGAGTCCGAGTAGCAAGATCGGGAAGAGATAATCCCATTTGGCCAGATGTACTTGATTGTAAAAATAAAGCCCGTTGGCAATGATGGTCTTGCAGAGGGTGGGGATTTCTCCCCAACGGAATGTCGAAACTCCCGTCCCGCCGAAATCCCAGGCGTAGTTCGTGATCCCGCACTCGAACAGAAGCCATGGCAGAGCCCAGATAACCGCCACGGCTCCGTAAAACACCAGTTGACCAAAGTATTTCTTTCGATGGGCCACCGGGCCACCCAGCCATACCGAAAGTGCGCCTGCGCAGAATTGGGCGATCAAGAGGATCTTCCCTTCCTGCTTGGTGAACAATGCGCCACCCATCAAGAAAGCGGCGAGCCAAAGAGAATCTTTCCGCCGCTCGCTCATCCATTCAAACAGGCAAAAAAGCGATGCGCCGCTGATCAACATCAAGGGCACATCGGCTTGTCCGCACTCCGCGTAGTGAAGCAGCGCCGGTAGCGATGCCATGATGACCGTGACACTGAGGGCGACTGGGCGGACAACGTATTTCCGCAGCGTGGCGTAGAGCAGCATGGTGAAGACGATAAGGTTGACGGGGTTGAGGATCAGCATTCCCAAGTCGTCCCATTTCCCGAGCACGGTGCACACCCAAGCGTACATGAAAGGCCAGAGCAGCGGATAGTTGGGATGCGAGAAAGCCAGTTCCGGTCGACTGAAATAGTCCGTCGTCTTCACGGTATTGAAGTAGAGAACCTTCGCCTTGATGCCCCAGATGCAAACGCCGTCCCAATCATTCAGCGGCGCCAGCATGCTGGCCAGGGTGCGCGTACCCAAGCACAGGAGGATGATTACTACCAGAAACCATTCGAATTCGTTCAACGACAGCCGCGCCGTTTCCGATTCGCCGAGCGCCGTAAAGAATTTCCTCAGCGACACTTTGCGAACCATGGTAGCCGCGATCAGGGCCAGGGCAACTGCCAGCGTGACCGCGATCGTGTTGAGGTGGAAACCGCAGTACGAGAACAGGAACATGGGCATGCCGAGCGCCGTCAGGCCCAGCGGGTAGCAGTACGCGAGCCGTTCCATTCGCCCATAGCGCAATGGATCGGGCATCATGGCGCAAAACACCGCCGCCCCCGCGGCGAAGATCACGGCAATCGCGAACAACTCCAACGGGAGATCACTGAGGGGCATGCGTCTCCTCGGGTTGGTTCAAGATCTGGCCAATTCCAGGACGGACTTGCCAGATACGCCCACCGTTTTTGAAGTTGAGCACGTGCGTAAAGCCGTTAGCGATCAACCAGTCCTCGGTGGGGCGCTCGTTCCAGTCGTTGTATTCCTCATTCGTCCGGTAAACTCCGTTGGTCATGGTCACCGTGACTAGGCGTGGATAGAAATAGTATACGCAGTTCCAGTGCACGAGGGGTTGCGGATACATCATGTAGATGCGCGCATTCTCGGGGAAACGGTCAGCAGCCGCCTTGAATGCACTTCCCGGCTGCCAGACGACCGCCCGCCGTTCTTCCAAGGCTTTTCCCCACAATGAAGTGATGCGGTTGATGGGATCCAGCAATCCAAAGAAGAAAAATGAAACCTGCACCAACACGGCCAGCAACACGATATAGGCGATAACTTGCTGGCCCTGGGTAGCAGAACGCTGTGGTCCGGGTTGGGTCATTGGGTACGCGGAGTATACACAGCAGGTTGCGTGTCGGCAATACTCGACGGAAGGCGAAGGATAAGGCCGCTAGGGCGCAAGATTAATGGACTCCCGTCGACGGAACACAAAAACGTTAGTCTCATTGAGGATGAGTTCATAGTTGGTATTCGTGTAGTACGACATTACCAGGTCACGCGTGACGATGTCTTCCGGGAAACGATGTTCGTTGCCGTCGAGGATGATGTAATCCAACTGGTACATTTTCTCCCGCGGCCAGAGATCTTCCATTGGATGATGGGGATCAAATTGCAACTGGTGCAGCGCGACCGGGCGGTCCGCAAAGTGCCCCAGCATGCTGACCGGGGCAAGAACCGACCTACCGCGGGGGACGAGGGTCAAAACCTTTTGTAAGGTTGGCCCCTGGGATGGCGTGAGATAGTCCTCAATGTTAAACCATAGGGGCCAACTCGCAATCGAGACCGCGCTGATGGCGAAGGCCAATCCCAATTGCGGTGCGGCCCACTTCCATTTTTGTTCCATCAGGAAGGCGAGCCGCCGCACTCCAAACACCGCCGCGACACACAGTAGCGCGCCGGCGGTCGGGTTGTAATGCCAGCCGATGACACGAAAAGCGGGCTCATTCACGAGCAGGCTGATCCCCAGGTTGGGCAGGACGAGAAGGAACTCCCAGGAGAAAAACGGCGTCACCCAGAGCAGGGGCTGAAGCATTTCAAACAGGTAAACCCCCCGGCCAAGTTCCCACATCTGGTTCAACACCCGCCAGGGCTGCGTCAGGCAGGTTTTGATGAGTTCCCCGGGCGTATTGCCCAGATCGCCAAAATAGTGCGCCACGATATAGCCACGGGTCCCAGCGAAATGGGGAATGACCACCTTGAACACAAACAACCCGTACACGCCCGCCATGGCGATCGGCGTGATAATCCATTTCAGTCCGCGCCGCCTCACCGCCGCGTACACGCCGAACATGGCGGCGGTCAGCGGCATGCTCTCCTGACCGGTCATCGTCAGGAGCGTAAAACCGACAAACGGCCAGAAGCGTTCTTCTTCCAAGAAGTAGATTGCCGCAATCACGTAGGGCAACGCCCAGTATTCCCAGTGAATCTGGTTGACCTGGTTGGTGACAACCGTTGGATAGAACAGGAACGCGATGGTCATCAACCAAGCGGCGCGACGGTCCCGCAGCACTTTTTGCGCGAGCAGGAAAAAGGGAATTCCCGCCGAAGCAATGACGAAGGATTGGACCAACAATAACGTGTACGGGCTCGGCACCAGCCAAAAGAACGGCAGCCCAACGAGAATCGCGGGGGTGACGTGCACTCCGAAATGGCTCATCCCGAGATAAATGCAGTAGAAGAAACGTCCATGTATCGTGTTCCAGAAGGAATTGAGAATAACTGAGATATCGCCGGAGTTCGAGTTCATCACGCTGAACTTGTGCGCCGCCAACAAGAAGAACGCCAGGGCGTATATCGCCAGGAAGATCAGCAATGGCCGCAACTTCCCGGTCTCGGGATTTCCACTTGCCGGTGCCGCAGCCCGCTTTGCCGTCATGAGGGTTCCGCAGACATTTTCGTGTAGCGAGCGCGCAGACTGACAAACTGTCGACCCGGAATGCATTTCCAGCGGAAGAGCTGGTACTTGAGAACCAGCCAGAGGATTTTTAAACCATAGATCACGCTCTGGCCAAAACTGGCGGAGGACGCTTCCTTGAAGTAGCGCGTCGGCACGGCGATCTCGGAGATGCGCGCCCCCGCGGAAACAAACTGCGCGATGATCTCCTGGTCGAAAATGAAACCGTCAGAATCCATTGAGAAATTGACCAACTCCAATATCTCACGCCTAAAGGCGCGGTAGCCCGTGTGAAACTCAGAGAGATTCAGGCCAAAGGCGCGATTTTCCACCCACGTGAGAAAGCGGTTCGAAAAATACTTCCACCACGGCATCCCCTGCTGAAGCGCGGTACCCTGCTTAAGGCGTGAGCCGAGCACAACGTCAGCCTCCTCCTTGAGGATCGGCTCGATGATTTGCGGTACCAGTCGCGGGTCATACTGGTAATCAGGATGAACCATGACGATGATGTCCGCTCCCGCCTTGAGCGCTTCGGTATAGCAAGTCTTCTGGTTGGCGCCATAGCCGTAGTTCCGGTCGTGAACGAAAACCTTGAGTTTCAACTCACGAGCAATCTGGAGTGTTTCATCGGTCGAACCGTCGTCTACGAGAATCACCGTGCTGACCGTGTCCTTCGGAAGCTCCTCATACGTCATCCGCAAGGTACGCCCGGCATTATAGGCCGGCATGACGACGATGACTTTCGGCTTCATGATGTTTTCCGTGGACGGGCGACCGCGATAAACTGATACCCGAACAGAGTCTTCCAACCTCTCGCGACGGCGGCATTCACACCGTGCAACGCCCGCAACCACCAGCCGTGATAGCGCCCCGGGACCAGGAGCAGCAGAGGCAGCGGGGTCGCGACAATCTCTTCCACTTCCAACCCACCGTCACGCAGGAAATCCCTGAAGGAACGCAATGTAAAGAACCGCAGATGTGTCCGGTCGAGGATTCCGCGGTCCGCGCAGTCGAAGCGGCCAAGAAGCAGGTTAAGCCGCACCCAGAGGTGGGCAACATTTGGCACCGAAACGATAACCTTGCCGTCCGGGCGCAGAGAGCGATTGAACCCCTTGAAAACCTCCAATGGACTTCTCAGATGCTCCAAAATGTCGCCATAGACGATTATGTCAAATTCTCCGTTCAAGAGCGGTAGTGGCTTGTCCAAATCGGCTACAATCATTTCGCGACACTGGCTCTTGCCCAAGGCTGCCAACTCCGCGCTACCCTCGATGCATGTTACCTCAAACCCTCGTTGCGTAAATCGTTGCGCCAGGATTCCTTGCGCCGCCCCTACATCAAGCAATTTCCGCCCTTTTCCGTCGCCCGCACGCGAGAGAATTACCGAGTGACTCGAATAAGGATCGCTTACTTTCGACTGGTAGGTAAGCGTCTTGCCCGGATTGTGCATATCTGCATCAATCTGAGTCTCACCCGCGTGTACTGTTCCACCGTCCGGCACAGACGGATAAGGAGGCCCCAAGGCGAATCCAAAGTCAAGCATGATAATCCCTTGTGGCTATGCGAGGGTGCATCTCGATACTGCCACTGGGTTGTAGCCGCGAATCGCATTCGCGGCCCTCCCACGCCGCGAAAATGTTTCGCGGCTACAAAGAGGGCGGCTGGCTCGTTGGTGACAGTGTCAAGATGCGCCCGCTGTGCGAGCGGTTGACTTGCGTGGAGGGCTCCGTTAGTCTCGCTAATTATGGCATCGAATGATCAGGCGCGCGTTTTTGTGACCTCCGAGGAGCAGGAATGAAGGGAGTTATCCTCGCCGGTGGATTGGGGACGCGATTGCACCCGCTTACCAAGATCACCAACAAGCACCTCCTGCCGCTCTACAATAAGCCGATGATTTTTTACCCGATTCAGACCTTGGTGGATGCGGGCGTGCGCGACCTGCTCATCGTCACCGGCGGCAACAACGCGGGGGATTTCCTGCGGCTGCTCGGCAACGGCAGCGCGTTCAACCTGCCGCACATCAACTACACCTATCAAGAAGGCGAGGGGGGCATCGCCGACGCCTTGCGGCTGGCCGAGCACTTCGCCGCCGGTGAAAAGCTGGTCGTCATGTTGGGCGACAATGTCATCGAGAAAGACATTCGGCGCGGCGTCGCAGCGTTCCGCAAGCAGAAGCGCGGGGCGCGCGTTTACCTGAAGGAAGTGGCCAACCCGCGGGCGTATGGTGTGGCTGATTTGCGCGGGGATCGCATCGTCCGTATCGTCGAAAAACCAAAGCAACCCAAGTCCAACTACGCGGTCATCGGCATCTACATGTATGATCCCAACGTGTTTGACATCATCCGCACGTTGAAACCGTCCGGCCGCGGCGAACTGGAGATCACAGACGTCAACAACGCCTATCTACGTCGCGGCCAACTGCACTATGACATCCTCGACGGTTGGTGGGCGGACGCCGGCGCCTCGCACCAGAAACTGTTGGATACCGGAGTACAGGTCGCGCGCCAGCAGGGGATTTCGTTGTGACGCGAGTGCTCGTGACCGGCGGCGCCGGCTTCATCGGTTCGCACTTCATCAAATTTGCGCTGAAAGCACATCCCGACTGGCACATTGTCAATCTCGACAAGCTCAGCTACGCGGGCAATCTCGAAAACCTCACCAATCTTCCAGACGCTACGCGTCACCAGTTCGTCAAGGGCGACATTGCCGATCACGAGGCTATCTCGCGTCTTTGGAGCCAGGGCATTGAGATCGTCGTCAACTTCGCCGCGGAAACGCACGTCGACCGCTCGATCCTCTGGGCGGACGACTTTATCAAGACGGATGTGCTCGGCGCGTTTACGCTACTGGAGGCCGCGCGCGAATTTGGTGTGAAGAAATTCATTCAGGTTTCGACGGACGAGGTCTACGGCAGCATTGAAAGTGGCAGCTTCAGTGAGAACTCCCCGCTCAACCCGCGCAACCCCTATTCCGCCAGCAAAGCAGGGGCCGACCGTCTTGCCTTCGCCTACTTCACCACCCACAACGTACCGGTCATCATCACTCGCTGCTCGAACAATTTCGGCCCGAACCAGTACCCCGAGAAATTCATTCCACTATTCATTACCAATGCCCTCGAGGGCAAACCGCTGCCACTCTATGGTGACGGCAAGAATGTGCGCGACTGGATTTACGTTGAGGACCACTGCGCCGCGATCGATTTTCTCATCACTCTCGGCCAAACCGGCGAGACTTACAACATCGGCGGCGGCAACGAAGTCGAGAACATCGAGATTGCCCACCGCATTCTCCGCCGGCTCGCCAAGCCTGAATCGCTGATTCAGTTGGTCAAAGACCGACCCGGTCACGATCGCCGTTACTCACTCGATGCCCGCAAACTCGCCACGGTGGGTTGGCGGCCAGAACGCGACTTTGCCGGCGCACTCGAGGCCACGGTGGATTGGTACGTTCAGAACGAAGCGTGGTGGCGCAAGATCAAGGGCGGCGACTTCAAGAAATACTACACCGCACAGTACGGCTCGCGGCTGTGAGAATTCTGCTGACAGGTGCCACCGGGTTCATTGGCTCGCACGTCGCGCGCGCGCTTGTCCGCGAGGGCCACGAAGTCCACGCCCTGGTCCGCGTACAGTCAAAGCTTGAACGCATCGAAGACCTCACTTCGTCGCTGCACCTGATCGAAGGCGATCTTCTCGATCCAGCCTTCGTCCTCCAGCCCTCGGCTTTCGACCTTGGCCTTCACCTCGCGTGGTACGTCGAGCCGGGCAAGTACCTTCACCAACCGCAGAAGAATGATTGGGTTGGGGCCAGTCTGCGTCTGGCCAGCACTCTGCGTGAGGGAGGCTGTCGGCGCTTCGTCGCTACCGGAACCTCTTTTGAGTATGCGCCCAGTGATTTACCGCAACGTGAATCGAGCCCCACCAAGCCGTCCACGGCTTACGGGCAAGCCAAACTGGAACTCTTTGAGGCCCTTCAGTCCATCGACATCGAGCTCGCCTGGCTACGTCCCTTCTATCTCTACGGGCCGGATGAGGATCCGCGGCGGCTGGTACCCGTGGTCATCAATTCGCTGCTGCGCGGTCAAGAGACCAAGCTGGTCCCGGGTGAGCGTGTGCGCGATTACCTGCACATTGAAGACGTGGCCAGCGCGATCTGCGCCGTTGCTTCGAGCCGACTCACCGGGGCTGTCAACATCGCCAGCGGAATCCCGGTCACGGTCCGCGAGATTGCCTTGAAGATCGGCGAGGCGCTCCACCGCGTCGATTTGCTCAAGCTCGGCGCCCTCCCCTATGCGGCCACCGAACCAATATATCTGCTCGCCGACAACACCAAGCTTCGCGAAGGCACACGCTGGAAACCGCGGTACCCGCTCGAAGAGGGATTGCGGCAGACGATCGAATGGTGGAAGGGCCGCTAACGGGCCGAACGCTTGCCGCTGAAAACGGTGAGACCGATCCCCGAGAGGAGTATCGCAACGCTGATTACTCCGGCCATTACGTAAACTCGCGGCGATTCGTAGCGCAACACAATCGTATGACTGCCGGCAGGCAACTCGATGCCCATTAAACCGCAACTGACTTGCAATACTTCCGCCGGTTGGCCGTCCACTTCCGCACGCCAGAACGGATAATAGCTCTCCGCGATAACGGCAACGCAGCTCGACGGTGCGGTCAGTTGAATGTGAACCAACTGAGAATTTTCCCGTGTGAGTTGAACATCGGTCAGGGTCACAGGAGCGGCTTCATTAAGGGGTGGAAACGGGGAATTGTCCTCCCCGTAAATCTTCTCGTACTTTTGCGCGGTCGCGTTCGGCACCTCGCCGGCGTTTGACTCCTTGGCCTGCACCAGCGGCCAGTTTTTTGCGGAAAGCGCGAGGGCGAGTGACGCCGATTTGCGTGCATCTCCCGCGTAGAGACACGCTCGCGTGTACGCCGTGACATAAGGATGGGCGGTGTTGTTGCGGAAGACAATGAAGTCTTCATTGGTCAAGACAGCCGTATAGTTGCGGCCCAGATCATCCAGGACCATTTGCGGCTCGTTGACCCCGGGGTTGCCCAAATCAAAAACGACATAGCGCGCTCCCATTAAATTCAGAAATGCCCGGTTCACCATGATCCGTCGATCCGCCGACTGCACAATCGCCTGCTGATTCAATAGTCCTGTTCCGATCGGACACATCCAGTTATAGAAAGCCTCATACACTTGCGGTTTGCCGCCCCACATCGGCCCCAGCAGATGGAAATACCGACCGGAAAGTGCGTAGGTCTTCACCCAATCCTTGTCTGGCTGCAGCGACTTGTACGCGGCCTGTAGATTCTCAAGGGTATGGGCGGGAACGCCGTTGTCTTTCACGGGCTTCTGATACGGCCAGTAGTCGAGAAGCATCAGCACGCCGAGGCCGGCTACGATCTTCGGAATGTGTGCGCGCCATTTCTCGGCAACCAGCACGTCGGTCACGAAAAATCCCATCAGCATCGCTCCCCAAAACATGCCGGGGCTTTCGTAGAACACAAACGGGGAGCGAATGTCCTTGAAGTAAGGTAGCGCTGCCAGGAGCTTGAAGCCCGGTAAAAAAAGGAAAACCACGAGCGTCACGCCAGCCGTTATCATTTTCTGCGGGGTTGTCAATTTCCGTCGATAGAAGAAGACCAGAAATGCCACGACTGCCAGAAGCCATAGCAGGGCGATACCGGACATGGGCTGTGACGGTTGCGACGACAGCGCATCCCACGTTAGCCAATTCGCGGTCCAGACGCTGCTCAGTCCCGTGGCAAACAAGACGCTCGCCAGCAGGGCCGCGACAAAGAACCAAAATGCCCGGCGATCCGCACGCCGTTTGTTCCAAAGCACGGTCACCGCAATCACGATCAGGAGAACGAGTCCCATGTATTCTTCCGGTGAATTAGTGCCGAGGGACATTAACCGCTGTACCTGGTCGTATTCCGCCTGACTGCGAACGCCGTTGGCACGGGCGTGAGCATACACAATGTTCATCGTGTTGCTCGTGACCGTCCCGTTGCGATCGACCAACGCGAACAAACTTTTGAATGAAAAACCCCTCTGCCATCCCTCCAGCGGGTCGCCAACGAACAATTTCACATCGCCCGATTCGACAAAGCCTGGTGCCAGCACCCACGCACCCAGCGCCAGCCCGAGCACTGCGAGCAAGCCGCAGGTCCGGGCCGTCGGCTGCCATTGTTTGCGGCGCGGCCACAGCCAGTAAAGCGCGTACGAAAAGAGGAAGAGAAAGTTGATGAACGCCTGTTTGTTATCGGTCCACCATGCAAGCACCGCTACGAGAGCACATAGAAATGTGTCACGAAACGTGTTGTTTTCGAGGGCGCGCGATAGCGTCAGCCACAACAGTGGGATAAACGGGAAGAACAGGACGATGGTGATATGTTCGTGGCCGGCCGCGCGGATGATTTGCTCGGGATGCAACATGAAGGCGAAGGCGGCGAGGGCCGCGGCCCATTCGTTCTTCATGAAATGGCGCGCGCAAAAGTACATGGCGACGGCACCCGCCAGGATGGCGAACAGCGCCGTGAGTTTCCCTGCGGTCATCAAGTCGGTGAATGTGGAGAAGAACATCCACGGGATGAGATAGAAGCCGCGGGCGTGGTTGAGTCCGTAGCTTGATCCACTCATGTACCAAGGCGTCCACCACGGCAGGGTATGATGCTGGGTAATTTGCTGCTGGATGTCCCACACGCGAGACGCGGACGCGCTCAGCTCTTGATCACTCATCCCCAACGGCAGCCAGTGTGCGCCGAGGTACGCCACGTACGCGAGCGCGACAGCGAGAGTGATCCAGAGTCCAAGGCGCGATTTCATTTTGATTGGCCCGCGGCCCTTTCCAAGAACTGCAGGGAATGGTGCGCCATTTCCTTCCAAGAGAATTGCCTGGCCCAGGCGCGGGCGGCTGTGCCCATCGTCTCGCGCAACGACGCATCGGCAAGCAAACACGATATGTTCTTCTTCAGGGCATCGACATCGCCGTGGGGCACGAGGATTCCCGTCTCACCGTCGCGGACCGACTCGCGCAAACCGGGCGAATCGCTGGCCACTGTGGGCGTGCCGCAGGCTGCGGCTTCGATAACTCCCAGTCCCCAGCCTTCAATGGTGGACGTCTGTGCGCCAATCCAGGCCATCTGCAGGAGTTCCTTCTTGCGCTCCTCACTCACAAAGCCGCAAAACTCGACGGATTTCTCCACTCCCAAGGAAGCCACCTGGCTGCGCAACTCCTTCTCGTAGTCACCCGTGCCCACGATGAAAAGGTGGATGTCGGGAAATTGCGTCCGCAATTTCGCCGTGGCGCTGATGATCAAGTCTATGCGCTTGTACCGTTTCAGCCGTCCGATGTAAACCAGGCTGGGATACGGCGTTTTCTGCATTTGCGGATCCGGTTTGAGTAATTGCTCGTTGAAGCCCGGATAAATGATCTCGGTGCGTTCCCGGGGAACACCGCGTTCCAGCAAATCCTCGGCGGTGGTTTTCGAGAGGGCCCAAAACAGGCTTTGGCGGTATACCCAGGGGATCGGTTGCTCCAAGGCATAGGCGTAGGCGGCCATCAACCACGGCAACTCGGCAAACGCCGTCTTGCCGAACAGGTGCGGGATCATAACGGCCGTGGGAGTTGACCGGATAAAGACCGGGACAAAGCACGGCACTTTGCTGATGTATTCGAGAATAACATCGTACTGGCGTGGGCCGAGAGCACGGGCTTTGAAGGGTGCCCACCAATTGAAAACATACTCGTTCGGGCCGCGAATCACGCGGATACCATCCAGCGTCTCCTCGCGTGGCGCACCGGCATAGCCCGCGCACAACAAATCCACCTGATGTCCCGCAGTGACCCAGTATTTGGCGGTCTGGTGGACCACTTCCTCCAAACCACCTGCGAGCGGGTTTTTGATGTCGCGGTGGTTGATGACTAGGATGCGCATGCCAATGGGTGGAGATGATGGATGGTGGCGGTGCGAGAGGCTATCACCTGGCGGACGCTTCGGCCTTTAGTAGTTTAACATCGGAGTCGACCATCATGCCCACCAGTTCGCGGAAGGTGGTGTGGGGCTTCCAACCGAGTTTGGCGTGGGCCTTCGTGGAGTCGGCCACCACGTGTTCAACTTCCGCGAGCCGCATCAATTGCGGGTCGATGTGGACGAAGTCCTCCCATTTCAGGCCGACGTATTCGAAGGCTTCCTTCAAGAAATCGCGCAAACTATGCGCCGTGCCCTGACCGATCACGAAATCTTCCGGCACGGACTGCTGGAGCATCAACCACATCGCCTCGACGTAGTCGCCCGCAAACCCCCAATCCCGTTCCACGTCCAGATTCCCCAGCACCAGCCTCTGGCTTTGGCCGAGGGAAATGGAGGCGGCGCCGTGGGTGATTTTGCGCGTGACGAAATCAAGGCCGCGACGCGGGGACTCGTGGTTGAAGAGGATGCCCGAGGCGGCGAAGATGCCGTAACTTTCCCGGTAGTTGACCGTCACGAAGTGGCCATACGTTTTCGAGACGCCATAGGGGCTGCGCGGATAGAATGGAGTCAATTCGTTTTGGGGAGATTCGCGGACCTTGCCGAACATTTCGCTGCTGGACGCCTGGTAGAATTTGATTTTGGGATTGGTGCTGCGGATTGCTTCCAACAGGCGGCTGACCCCGAGCGCGTTGATTTCCCCGGTGAGGATCGGCTCGGCCCAACTACGAAACACGGAGGACTGGGAGGCCAGGTTGTAGACTTCATCGGGTTTGAACTTCTGCAACACTCCGGTCAGCGAAACCTGGTCGAGCACGTCCCCTTCGTGGAGCTGCAGACGGTGCTGGATGTGAGCGATGCGCTCATGGTGCTCCGTGCGGGCCCGACGAACAATGCCGGCGACCTCGTAACCCTTGGCCAAAAGAAATTCGGCCAAGTACGATCCGTCCTGTCCAGCGATACCCGTAATGAGAGCCCTCGGCATAGCGGTAGCGGCGAATGATACCGGGCCGTCTTCGTTGAAGCAAGCCGTGAAAATGCGTCGGGGACGAGAGGATTTCTCTTGCTATTTCGGACCCACAAATCCGATCCGAGCGCGGAGGCGAGGCCGGAATTGGCTTGCCAGCGTTATCCATACTGATACTCTTCGCTCGTTCGTCTGCGAATTTGTTTCCCCCGACGGAGAATAGCGAAGTGAAAAGAATCACATCATGGGTGTGCTGTGCCGTCGCCTTGTTATTTGCTACCGCAGCCTGGGCACAACAACCGGCAGGCACCAAAGTGGATAGCGGGGATACGGCATGGGTGTTGGTTTCGTCGGCGCTCGTGATGCTAATGACGCCGGGCCTGGCGTTTTTTTATTGCGGGATGGTGCGGCGCAAGAACGTGCTCGGCACCATCATGCACAGCTACATTCTGCTGGGACTGATCACGGTGCAATGGGTGTTGTGGGGTTACACGCTGGCCTTTGGGCCTGACGTTGGGGGCGTGATCGGAAATCTGAGCTGGCTCGGCTTGCACGGTGTTGGCGCGGCGCCGAACCCCGATTATGCGGCGACGATTCCCCACGAGGCGTTCATGGCCTTCCAAATGATGTTTGCGATCATCACGCCCGCGTTGATTTTTGGCGCGGTGGCGGAACGCATGAAGTTTTCAGCGATGGTGGTGTTCGCACTGTTGTGGGCCACGTTGGTTTACGATCCAATCTGTCACTGGGTCTGGAACGTCAACGGCTGGCTCCATAAACTCGGCGCGCTGGATTTTGCGGGTGGCACCGTCGTGCACGTCAGTTCGGGCATTTCCGCGCTGGTCTGCGCGCTGGTCCTGGGGGCGCGGCGCGGCGAAAAGAAAATGGAGCCGCACAACATGACGCTGACGGTACTCGGCGCCGGTCTCCTGTGGTTCGGGTGGTTCGGGTTCAATGCCGGCAGCGCACTGGCGGCCAACGGACTCGCGGCAACTGCCTTTGTGAACACGCACGTCGCCTCCGCGTCCGCGGCGTTATCCTGGACGGTGCTCGAATGGCGGCTGCGCGGCAAACCGAGTTTGCTCGGCGCGGTTTCGGGTTGCGTTGCGGGTCTCGTCGCGGTGACTCCCGCCGCGGGGTTCGTGAGCGTGCTGGGCGCGCTGGCCATTGGATTAATTGGCGGTGCGGCCTGCTACTGCGGCGTGACCGTCAAGAACAAGTTCGGCTTCGATGACACGCTGGACGCGTTTGGTGTGCACGGCGTGGGCGGCACGGTCGGGGCGCTGTTGACGGGGGTGTTCTGCACCGTGGCCGTGAACGAGGCCGGCGCGAACGGGCTGTTCTACGGAAACTCGATGCAATTGGTGAGGCAAGCGGCGGCGGTTGGGGCGACGATTGCCTACGCAGTGGTGGTGACGTGGATTCTGCTGAAGGCGGTGGATCTGTTTGTCGGATTGCGTGTCACAGCCGAAGAAGAAGAGCAAGGGCTGGACTGGACGCAGCATGGCGAGACTGGCTACAATCTGTAAGAGTCTTACACGTTTACGGATCAGACTGCGGAAAGCCGTTGACCCGTTTCTTGAGTGCATTGTGTGCCGCTGACGGGACATCGACGCTTTCCTTGTCACCTCTTCATCCTTTCCCGGTACTTATACGGTGATATGATGACAACCTCTACAATGCCTACGGCAACGAACAGCGACGTGCAACTGGTTGAGTGGAGCCTGACGGGCGACCGCGACGCCTTTCGGAAGATCGTCGAACGGTATCAGTCCCTGGTCTGCTCGATCACCTACAATGCGACGGGCAGCCTGACGCTGAGCGAGGACCTTGCCCAGGAAACCTTTGTGGCGGCATGGAAGCAACTTTCCGAACTGCGCGAGCCATCGCAACTCCGGGCCTGGTTGTGTGGCATCACCCGTTTCCTGGTCGGCAAACAACTCCGCCGACAGGGCCACGAGCCAATTCACGCCGCGGAATCCGTAGAGGCGATTCATGAATTACCATCACCCGATCCATCGCCGGCGGCACAAGCCGTCAGCCGTGAGGAAGAGGCGATTCTCTGGCGCGCGCTGGAGCGGATTCCCGATGCATACCGTGAGCCGCTGATTTTGTTCTACCGCGAACATCAGTCGGTCGAACGGGTGGCGACCGAGTTGGAGTTGAGCGAGGACGCCGTGAAGCAACGGCTCTCACGTGGGCGCAAACTATTGCATGAAGAAGTGATTTCGTTTGTGGAAGGCACACTGTCGCGGACGGCGCCCGGCCAGGCATTCTCGGGAGCGGTGCTGGCGGCACTGCCGTTGACAACGGCTACGATGGCCACGGTAACCGCTGGGGCGGCGGCGAAAGGCACGACTGCGGCGAAGTTGGGTTTTTGGGGCGCGTGGTTGGCCCCGATCATTGGCATTGGTAGCGGAATGCTGGCCCACTGGTTAGTGATTCGCGCAGCCCCTTCCGAAGCCGAACGTCGGGCCAAGAAGATTGCATTCACCGGTCTTTGGGTTTTCGTGCTGCTCTGGTGTTTCGTTGGGCAGCTTAGCCTGAAGGCCCTGAGCCAAAACATGCAATGGAGTGACCGGACTTACTATTCCGTGATGGCGGGCTTCTGGTGGATTTACGCTGTCGTTTGCGGCACGTTAACCATTGTGATGGTGCGGCGTTTTCTGGCCCTCCGCGAGCAGAGCGAGAAGGCCGGCGAAAAACATCGGCCGGGCATGAGACCGTTGACGCCGGCCAACAGGGTTTTGGTGACTGCGGGCATGTATTTGGCCTTTTTTTCCTGGCTGGCCTGGTTAGCGTGGCAGTTAAATGACCATGCGTCCGCCGCCATCATTTTGGGACTCATGGTGGGGTTGAGTGTTTGGTATTTCACCAATACTCGCGGCAAGACCGGATCGGCGGCAATGCGGGCCGTTGCCGGTCACCTGGCCCTGTGCTGGGGAGTAATCCTGCTGATATTCAACCTGCGGTTGGATGTGTGGATGGCGGCAGCGCACGGATGCAGTCTCTCCGAGATACACTCCCTGCTGCCGGCATGGGTGGTTCCCGTCCTGACGCTGGCTCTGTTGCTCTGGGCTGGATTGGTCCTGAAACTGACCGAACCGGTGCGCCGCAACTAGCAGAGTGTTGAGAAAGCGGGTCGCGCCTCGGGAGGCGTGACCCGCTGAATTACTTTTCGTGATTCGCGTTCAGACCGCCGCCACGCCGCCATCGACGAAGAGTTCGATGCCGGTGACGTAGCTGCTGTCGTCGGAAGCCAGAAAGACCGCGACCTTCGCGATTTCTTCGGACGTGCCGATGCGCCCCATCGGGACACCCTCGATGATCCCCGCAATGGCCTCCTTGGGCAGCGGGCCCAAAATGGGTGTGTCGATCGGGCCCGGACTGAGTACGTTGACCCGGATGTTCTTGCCCTTCAGGTCGGTCGTCCAGGACCGAGCAAAAGAGCGAACCGCGGCCTTGCTGGCGTTGTAAACGCTGAAGTTTGCGAAGCCCTTCACGCTGGCAACCGAGCCGGTCATGATGATCGAGCCACCGTTTTTGAAGAGCGGCAACGCTTTTTGCACCGTAAAGAGCGTGCCTTTGACGTTGATGTCCATGGTCTTGTCGAAATGCGCTTCGGTGATGGAACCCATCCCGACCCACTCGCCCACGCCGGCATTGGCGTAGAGAACGTCGATACGCCCCTTCTGCTTCTTGACGGTCTGGTATAGGCGGTCGAGATCAGCGAGATTCGCGACATCGCCCTGAACGCCGGTGACGTTGCCGCCGATCTCTTTCACAGCCGCGTCGAGTTCCTTCTGACGCCGGCCAGTGATAAAGACGTAAGCGCCTTCCGCGACGAACCGTTTGGCCGTGGCCAACCCGATTCCCGAATTACCGCCCGTGATCACAGCTACTTTGTCCGCAAGTTTTTTTGTGACTGAAACATTTGCCATATTGACCCTCCGCGCCTTTTGATGACGGAATGCGGGAAACGATTCAGGAAACTGCTTTGCTAGCGCCGCACCGATGCCGCGTGGACCGCCCATGGTCAAGGTGACCTTGCCGTTGACTGGAATAGGCCCGCCATTATCTTAGCAAGAGGTAACAGTCGGCTACATATCGTCCATCGATATTTTTACTGGACACGCGTGGTGGCGTGAGGTAGAGTCGGGGAAACAAATCAACGTCCAACAACATGAAACGCTCAACGCCCAACCTTCAATTAGCCGGAGGGAACGGACGAGTGCGGAAAACACCCGAAAGACCCCTCACCCTAACCGTCTCCCCCAAGGGGAGAGGCGGGGGGTTGGCGGACGAATCGACGGCCAAGAAGGAGGCGAGGACGTGCGTCCCTACCGGAGGAAGGGGGCCCATATATGTTTCTGCGAAACGAACCCACCGATTTTGCCGGCGTTTTTTGGCGCATTCACCCTATTGCCAGTCACTTACATCGTTTGCAGAGCCGGTTTGCAGGTGGGTTCGTTTTGGAAAACGAACCCACTGGAGGGGTGTTTTTGAGGGGTGAAAGGCAAAAACCGGATGGTTTTGGGATGACTTTGGTGCTTCCGGTCGAGTCGTCCGGACGGTCAATAGAAGAGGCAGAGGCCGGCGCGGAAGGCGTGGGTTTGTATGTTGTAGTCGAGCAGGTTTTGGCCGTAGCCGTAGAAGTATTGCAATTGAATTGCCGGGTTGAATTTACGCAGGAACGGGACGCCAACCAGATTGAATCGCAAATCGGACAGCACGCCAACATGTCCGCCTTCGTCGCCGATGAGGAGTTTACTGGACAACTGAATTTTCTCCCCGGATGTGGGATCGAGCCAGGTCAGGGCGCTGACCAGATCGGCGTACCCGTGATAGTCGGCGATGTCCGCGTTGTTGTCACCCACGCGGAAGTAGAACCAGGCGCGCGGTTGGAGGGAGAATTGCAAATTGCCGGGCAGGTCAACTGTGGCTTTGGGCTGGAGATAAAACGTATTGAAACTGCGCTCCAAGTCACCGCCGCGGCCATTCGATTCGTGTTCGGCACCGCCTTGCAGATCGAGTTGGAAGAAGCCTTTCTGAAAAACGTCGGGATAATAGAGGAACATCGACGGTTTGTAGCTGGTGTCGAAGAAGGACGGATTCTTGGAGAAGGCGTTCCAGTAAGACGTTTGCGTATAGGCGAAATAGAGATGCGTGAGCGGATCCCAGTTGTCCCTGAAATCGAGGACTTTGTATTTCAAGCTCAGCTGAAATTCTGCGGCGGGAGCGGTGCCGGCGATGAAATAAATCGGTTCGTAGAACGACATGTGATTGGCGAAATAGGACCGCAAATCAGAATTGGGGGGAGCCGTCGCAACGGTGGCTGAATTCGATGCTGACGCGAGCGCTGCCGGCGCAGACGCGACCACTGGAGTCTCGGAAGAGCTGGGCTCGACCAGGACCACCAACTGATTATAACCGCTGACATCCAGGGTGACCTGGCCGCTGCTGGTTAATGGAAGGTCCAAGAGGTATTCCTCTTTGACGAAGCCGCCGGGCGCGATCGTTGCCGCACCTGGACTGTTGTTGGTATTCAAGAGAAGGACTGTTTCGAACGTGACAGATTGCGCGGCGAGCGTGCAGTTGAGACTTGGCTCGAAGGTTCGACTGATAGAATGCGATGAGTTGTTCATGCAGAAGAGCCAAAGACTGGCCCGACTGCCCGCGATAAGTGTCCCGGACGGTGTCGTGAAAACAGCCGTGACATCCTGTGCCAGGAGGGAACCGACGTTTGTCAGGAGCAGTACTAAAAAGAGCAACTGTGATCGACGAGCAATGGACATGTCATTTTCCTTATTTGCCAGTTCACGGCATTACATAAAGCAGGGCCGTAAGGACCATGCCATTTGGTTCCAGCACACACTTGCTGCGCTTTTTTTCTTTTGGGCGGCAACGATGGTACGCAAGAAGATCGTGCGGCCTCTATGGGGTAATCACCTTATGCGCAGGGAATGAACCCTGTTCAAAAAGACGTCAATTAGCAAGTGGCGCCATAGTTAAAAAAAGGCGGGCAAATCCTCTCCTCTTCTCTCCACAACGTCAACTTCCTTCTGCAATTGCTTCCGGATTTCTGATTGATCCTTTATGGTCCTTGAAACAGGCGATCAAGCACGCAGGAGGGCGACACCGGCAAGCGTCACGACCACGGTCTATTATTAAACGATAATTTTACTGGACACGGTCTGCTGCGGTGGGTATAGTCGGCGCGTGAATGACGGAACCTACTTCGCAAGGACGCTTCCGCCTTCGCCAAGGCTTCGGCGCGATTCACCGCTGTGCGCAGCTCGGGGAAGCGTAAAAGCATGTGTTTCTGCGAAACGAACCCGAATCTCAGCGACGCTATTTTGGATATAACTACCTATCCATATGGGTGTTACAAAGTAACTTCGAAAATTCCAATTCGGGTTCGTTTGGCAAAGCCGAATCGGTTTTGGAGGGTGATAAGTCGAAAGAGATTGATGAAAGGGCGACTCAGCGGATGCGAATGCCGTGACAACTACATCGCGGGCATCAGTTGCGTTAGGAACTTCGCTGGCGCGTTTGTCACGGAAGCGCGGCGTGCGGCGTCTCGTCTGACTCGGCTCCGCACTTTCCCATGGTTCTCGGCTTGCCGCGAAAGGTGCATCACGGCGTTTGCGCATCGCAGAAGCGCAGCGGCAACCAGGAAGAGCGGTTACAGCCAGCCACGGGATTCTTCGTTACGCGACCGTTGCGGATTGCGGGGCGCCGACTTTGCTGGCAGCCGCAACGGGCTCGGAGCGGAGGTGACTGCGCACCATCCGTTCGATTTCGGAAATGTTGAACGGTTTACTCAGCCAGCGCGCGCCGCTTTTCTCCAGGAAACTCCGCGAACCGGCACTGACCGTGTCGCCGGTCACGAAGATAATGCGATCCAGAAGGTGCGGATAGTGTTCACGGAGGGTCGCGTGAAGTTTTTCGCCGCTCATTTCGGGCATGCAGAGGTCGGAAATAATCAGGTCGTAATCTTGCGATGCGATGCGGTTGAGGGCCTTGGCGCCATTGGACGCGGTTTCAATGCGATAGCCGCTGTTGCCGAGCACTTCCTGCAAGACGTCGACAATGCCCGGCTCGTCGTCGACAATGAGGATGCGGCGTTGCGGGGCCTCCGGGTCCGAATCATGGTCATTGCCCGCGCCGTCTCCTTCGTTCACCGCGTCATGGCAACTCACGATTGGCAACTCAGCGATGAACCGAGCGCCCTTGCCGACTTCGCTCTCGACCCAAATCTTGCCTTTGTGCTCTTCCATAATGCTGTAGCAGATCGACAGGCCCAGGCCCGTCCCCTTGCCCGGCCCCTTGGTCGTGAAGAACGGATCGAAAATCCGGTCGAGAATCTGCAGCGGAATGCCGGGTCCAGTATCGGCCACCGCAATGCGAATCTTGTCGCCGCGCTTCTCCGTAGTCACCTCGATGACGCGTTTACCGAGATGGTTATCCAGCGCCTGAATTGCATTCGCCATCAGGTTCGCCATCACCTGCTCGATCTGGTCCGCATCGGCTTTGGTGACCGGCAAGTCGGGCGCGAGCCGGCGCAGCACCTGAACCTGCGCGCTGTGGACCTGGATTTCACGTGTTTCCAGAGCGTCGGCTACCAGGCGATTCACATCGACCACGGTCATATGCGGTTCACGCGGACGCGCAAAGGTCAGCAGGTTGCGGACGATCTTCGCGGCGCGCTCGCTCTCGTGAAGGATCTTCAGCAAATCCTTGCGCACTTTTTCTTCGAGCGTCTTGTGTTTCGACAGGATCTGCGCGTAGCCCATCACGACGGCGAGCGGGTTGTTCAATTCGTGCGCGACGCCGGCGACCAATTGCCCGAGCGCCGAAAGCTTTTCCGCCTGCCGCAACTGCTGCTCCATTTTCTTGCGCCCGGTGATTTCGCGGGCGTTCATTTGCATCACGGGTCGTTGGTGATAATCCACGAGCGTGGCGCTGCCTTCGCAGAGCATTTGCTCGCCCTGCCCCCGCACGAGATGAAACTCGCCCGCCGTGTCAAACAATCGCTCAACGACCCTTTTATTCTCCAACAGACTTGTGCTGCAGTGCTGCAGTTTCGGGCAAAGATCGTGGAGCGAACGTCCGACAAGTTTGTCGGCGGCACGTCCTGCCAATTCTGTCGCGGCGGGATTGGCTTCCACGATTTCCAGGCTCGCCAGGTCCACCAGAAAGATGGCATCACTGGCCGAATCGAAAAGCAGGCGGTACTTCTGTTCGGAAACGCTGATCTCCTGCTCGAGCAGGCGACGATGGGCGGCGCCTGTACTGAGTTCCCCGGTCAACGTCTCGTTGCGCTTTCGCGCCTCCTCCAACGTCAGGACGAGCATCCCCAGCGCGATGCACAACGCAAGCACCGCGGAAGCGAGATAGTCTGCCGTCATCAAACCGGGCCAAGCGAAATTCTGAAGGGTGAAGGTCAGCAACGGCAATGGCCACAACACGAAACCGGTCGTCAATAAATTCGCGCCGCGCGAGCATTGTTGTCGGCAAACCACGGCCGTATAGCCACTCGCGGACGCCAGCAACAGAAACACGGGGATCGTGATCCAGAGATGATTCAGCAGTTGATAGACAGCGATGCAGCTCCAGAGGAGTATCACCGCCAGACCCAGCCCGAGTTCGCGGTTGGTGCGTTTCTGGCCTGCCAATTGGAAGCTGCCCCAGAACAGGCACAGGGCGCTGATACCGATACAGGCACAACGCAAGGCGAGAACCAGGGGCAAGCCCGACCATTCCCCCAACCCGAATGCTGTCGCAAGGTAGAGAGAATAATACAACCAAGCCAGGGCCCAAAACCGAAAATGGGATTTGCGGGCTTGCAGGTTGAGGTACGCGAACACGCTGATGACAACCCACGTGCCGAAAATAGCCAGAATAAGCGCCGCTTTCAACCCATCGGCTGGAAAGGCCCCATTCACGAACGCGATCACGTCCGTTAGTAGATTATTGCTCATGTCTGCTGTCGCGCAGTGCCGTTACGTCAACAGACGAACGGTTACCCGCGCCGCTGTAACCTTCAGAAAGCACGAAACTTGCCACGGAAGGGGCTATCGGCGGATTCCTTGCCTGTTCTCGACCAAGTCTTTGCAAAACTGCCGAATATTCGCAGCCGGTACCCAAAATTGGCTAGGCAAGAGACTATCAGGACGCCCATGCGCCACCGTTGACGCGTTCGCGTTCACTGCTATAATCCGCCACCACTATGAACTTTCCCATCACCACTTCCGCCGCGCTCTCTCAAAGACAACCCGCTGCCGTTCTCTTCGCGTTCGAGAAGGAACGCCTCGTCGGACCGGTGGCCTTCCGCAACCTGCTCCGCCGCGTCAGCCCGAAGGAATTTCGCGGCGCGGAGCGGCAACTTTTTCTCCTGCACACCGCCGGTAAACTAGCGTCGCAACGGATCTTGTTGGTCGGCCTCGGTGCGCGAGACAGCTTCTCCAGCGAGGTCGTGCGCCGGGCGATGGGGCTTGCGGCAAGAAAGCTCCGCGACTCCGGCATCGAACGCGCTGCCGTACAGGTGAGCGACAGTTTCGGTGATGATTCCCTCACCGCAATCGTCGAAGCGGCAATCCTCGCAACATACAAGTTCCGCCAGTTCAAACCGGATGACGACAACGACGCGACCGAATTGAATTCGCTCACCCTTTGCGTCCCCGCGCACGCCGACCTGAAGGCGGCGAAGCGCATCGTGGCCGAGGCGCAGATTGTGGCGGAGGCCACGAACTACGCCCGCGAAATCGGCAACCTGCCCGGCAATGTGGTGACGCCGGGTGTACTCGCCGATTACGCCCGCGCGCTCGCCAAGGAATCGGGCGTGGCTTGCACGGTCCTCGCCAAGAAGGAACTGGAGAAAGGCGGCTTCGGCGGGTTGCTCGCGGTCGGCGGCGGCAGCGCAAATGAACCGCACTTGATCGTCCTGGAATATGATGGCACCATAGGGGCGACCACCCCGGCCCATCCCATCGCCCTCGTCGGCAAGGCGATCACCTTCGATTCCGGCGGCATCTCGATCAAACCGTCGGACAAGATGGATGAGATGAAATTCGACAAGTGCGGCGGTGTAGCCGTTCTCGCGATCCTCAAGGCCGTCGCCCAGTTGAAACTGCCGGTCCATATCATCGGTATCATTTCTTCCGCGGAAAACATGCCCAGTTCGACGAGTTACCGTCCGGGAGACATCGTGACCAGTTATCGCGGCACGGACAAGCGCGGCGTGACCATCGAAGTCCTCAACACCGACGCGGAAGGCCGCATCGTGCTCGGTGACGCATTGGTCTACGCGCGTCAGCGCGGCGCGAAGACGATCATTGATTTCGCCACGCTCACCGGCGCCTGCGTCGTCGCCCTGGGCAGCGTCGCGGCCGGCTTGATGGGCAACGACGAGGCGTTGCAAGAGAAAATGCGCGCGTCGGGTCAACGCACGGGCGACCGCGTCTGGCCGTTGCCGCTCTGGCAGGAATACAAGGACAAGATCAAGAGTGACGTGGCCGACATCAAGAACACCGGTGGCCGTTACGGCGGGGCGATCACCGCCGCCGCGTTTCTCGCGAAGTATGTCGGGGACACTCCCTGGGCGCATCTCGATATTGCGGGGACGGCGTGGACGACCGACGATTTGCCGTATCTGACGAAGGGTGCAACGGGATTCGGCGTGCGGCTAGTGGTTGACCTGCTCCGTCGTTGGAGTTGACGCGCGCACCGAGGTCCGTCCCTTCCACGCGCCTACGACGAGGATCACCACGACAGCGACGCTGAGCAAAAAGAATCCGACAACCAAAACATTTTCCTTAAACTTGCGGCTCGGATTCATAGAATGGTTGCATTTTAGGCGAGCGCCATGACGAACACAATCACGCAAATCGACATTGACGGCGTAAAAAAACTCAAAAGCGGCAAGGTACGCGAGGTATTCGATCTTGGCGACGTGCTGTTGTTCGTCGCCACGGACCGCATCAGCGCCTTCGATGTGATCCTGCCCAATCCGATCCCCGAAAAAGGCCATGTCCTTACGGCGCTCAGCGAATTCTGGTTCGGCAAGACTCGTCACATCGTCGAGAATCATTTTATTACCAGTGACTACGCGAAGCTTGCTGCGCGAGTGGTTGGTATTGAATCGCTCCGCGGCCGCTCGATGCTGGTGCGAAAGTGCCAACCGCTGCCCGTCGAGTGCGTCGTCCGCGGCTATCTGGCGGGCTCCGGGTTGAAGGAATACAAGCAAACCCGCATGGTCGGCGGTCATCGCCTGCCGGCAGGGCTGGTCGAATCGAGTCCACTTTCCCACCCGATTTTCACACCCGCCACGAAGGCCGAGACGGGCCACGATGAGAATATTGACCTTGAGCGTTGCGCCGGGATCATCGGCAAGCCGCTCGTCGAGAAAGTCCGCGGCATTTCCCTGGCGCTGTACGGCTTCGCCCGAGATTACGCCGCCCAACGCGGCATCATCATCGCCGACACGAAATTCGAGTTCGGTCTCGATGGCGACAAGCTGCTCCTCATCGACGAGGCGCTTACACCCGACAGCTCGCGCTTCTGGCCCGCAGACGCTTACGCACCGGGCAAGCCACAGCCGAGCTTTGACAAGCAATTCGTCCGCGACTACCTCGAAACGCTGGATTGGGACAAGACCGCACCTGGTCCCATCCTCCCCGACGACGTAGTCCGCAAGACCACCGAGAAATACCTCGAGGCCCTCACGCGCCTGACGGCTTAAAATGCTTAGCAACCGCAGAGAGCCCAAAACGAACCCAAATGCCGAACCCGGTTCCATCCGCATTTTCTGTCGTTCGACGACACCCCGGAAAGCCGCAATTTCCTCGACTTCCGGCCCTTGCTCTGTTCCAATACCGCCTCCTGAGGAGGCGCTAAGAATTATGTCCATGAACATTTTCCCGGCAAGTCGCCGATTTCGTTTCACACTCATCGTTCTTGCATCACTGACGGTGATGGAGGTCGCCCATTCTCAGACCACCAATAGTTGGATCGCTCCGTCCAATGGTAAATGGGAAAGAGTAAATCGCTGGGATGACGGCTTGCCCTCCGTCACCCAATCCGCCGTGATCATCAGCAACGCCACCAGCAAAGTCGTGACGATCAACGCGCGCACCGCCCGCAAATTCCCAAATTCACTTGTGATCAGCAATCTCACTGTGAGCGCTCCGGACGGTGTCAACAACACACTTTTCCTTCACAATACCGGCACCATCGCGCTGCACATTCTTAATGCTCTCACCATCGGCCTCATTCCGGACGGTTCCCCTGGCGGAGGAGCAGAATTGATCAGCGCCGGGTCCACGCTGACTGTTGACGGTTTGCTGGGCGGGCAACTCCAGGATAACGGAACGCTGGTCATCACCGGTGGCTCACTGATCACGACAAACTGCAGCCTCCTGGTTGCCTCTTCGTCGCTTTCGTTTTCCCCGTCCGTGGGGCTTCTGATCATCTCCAACGCTCAAGTGCAGGCTCGGGATATCACGATTACCTCTTCCAGCTCGGAGAGCCTTTCCAGCGGAAGGATCGAAGTCGTTGGTGGAAGAATGACCCTGACTTCTTTTCTGGCCGTTGGGAATGGCTTTGAGAATTCTCAGGGGAGTTTTTTCGTGGCAAACGGCGGGCTGCTGGTAGTCACGAACAACGAGACGGACATTGGGGGCTCCTACGAAAGCTCTGGAATCCTGACCGTGTCGAACGCCAATTTCTTCGCCAACGATATCTTTCTGGGGGGGACGAGGAGCGCTGGCGCGTTGGCGATCAATGATGGTACTGTCACCTTGGGCGGACAACTCGGCATCGGCGACGCCGAACAGGGCTCGGGGAGCGTCTCCCTGGATGGCGGCAAGCTCGTCGTCACCAACGGCGAGACGCGTCTCGGCTTGGGTACACCCTCCGATGGCAGCCTGGCCGTTTCTGACGGACTTTTTCTCGCCCGCGACGTTTATATCGGCGCCTTTGAGTCGAGTGGCACATTGTTTATTGACGGCGGCACTTCGATTCTCAGTTCCAATCTCCAGATTGGCTCGGAGAATTCCGACGTGACTGTTTCTATGACGGGTGGAAGACTGTTCGTTACGAATGCCCCGATAGTGATAGACGACGAGGCGCAATGCATTGTTTCCGGCGGCCATGTGGCAGCAAGAACAATCGAACTTGGCAGGTTTGCTGTGGGGACGCTTGTGGTCGATGGTGGTTCAGTCACAGCCTCCGAAGGAATCACCCTGGGAGATTGCAACGATGTTAATGTTGCCGGCTATGTCTCAGTGGATCGCGGCCGGTTGACCGTGACCAATGCCGGCGGCACGGGATTCATTGACGTGCGTAACGGACAGTTGACTCTTGATGGCGGGACATTGTACGTCGACAAGCTGGTGATGACGAATACCTGCAGCAGCCTCGTCCACACCGGGGGGCCGCTCATCGTCGGGAGCGTGGTGCTCGACCCCGATGCGTTCGGCATAACCTCAGTTGCTCGGGAAGGAGACAACTTACGCATCACGTGGATGATGGGACCAGGACAGATCAACGCCCTGCAGGCTGCGTTTGTGAGAACCCACGGCCACCATACCACGAACTACTTTGCCGACATCTTCATCGTGACAAATAACACGACTCCCGGCGTCGTCACCAATTACCTCGACATTGGCGCCGCCACCAACGTCCCGCCTCGCTCCTACCGCGCATGGTTGGTACCTTAGTTGCGGTCTAGTGGGCCGTCCTACCAAGCTAGTCTCTATTTACGCTGCATCGACACCGCTGGATAGATAGTATGAGTGCGAGGCTGGAAGGTACGGTCATGCACCGAATGCGACGCGGTAGTCTGATTGCGGGATTGTTCGTCTGGATCGCGTTCGGCTCTCAACCCTCCGAGGGGCAATACATCGCTGATTTCCAAACCAATATCATCAGCGGCGTGACCAGCAATCGGTCGGGCAGCTACACTGTCGGAGACACAAATTTCGCGAGTGTGCTGCTGATCCAAAACAGTGGAATGCTGTTTAACGGAGCGGGCATCCTCGGTAACACGGCTGGCAGCAGTAACAACAGCGTATCGGTCACCGGCCTCGGCTCGGTTTGGAACAACGGTGCCGCTGACCTCCACGTTGGTCAGAACGGACCAGGCAACAGACTGGTGATTAGCAATGGCGGCCGTCTGGTCGACAGCACCGGTTACATTTATTCCGGCTCCGGTGTGACAAGCAACAACGTGTCGGTGACCGGCCCGGCTCGGTTTGGAACAATACCGGTACGCTGGTCGTTGGTCAGGGTAAGGGTAGTGGCAACAGCTTGGTCATCAGCGATGGCGGACTGGTTATCAGCACCCATGGCATTTTGCTCAGTCCCAACAACAGCGTGCTGGTCAGCGGTGCGGGCTCCGTGTGGAGCAATCGTAACGATCTGTACTTGGGCTCGGTTGGTTCTGGGAACAGCTTGGTGATCAGCAATGGCGGCCAGATGGTCAACAGCACTGGTTATATAGGGTACGGCTCGGGCTCCAGCGGCAGTAGCAACAGCGTGCGCGTCGTCAACGGCGGTGTTTGGCAGAACAGCGTTTTGTACGTAGGGTATCAAAGTTCGAGCAATTCGCTGGTGATAGTGGGCGGGTCAGTTGACGCGACAAACCTCGTCGTTGGGGCTGCCTCTCCCACTTGTGATAATGTCGTTGAGTTGGACAGCGGTAGCCTAATTGTTACGAATAATGGCACCGGTGTGCTGGAGGTGCGCCATGGCGAATTGATTGTCAACGGCGGTGTGCTGCAGGCCGACACACTGGTAATGACGAATGGCTGCGCGTCCTTGGTTCACACTGGCGGTACGCTGATGGTGGGCAACGTGGTTCTCGACCCAAATACGTTTCGCATCGTATCCGTCACGCCGCAAGGCAAAGACATCCTTGTCACTTGGATGATGGGACCGGGCGCAACCAACGCGTTGCAGGCTACAGCCGGGGGAACCCACGGCAGCTATACCACGAATGGCTTTACCGACATCTTCGTCGTAACGAATTACACCACTCCCGGCGTTGTCACCAACTACCTCGATATCGGCGCCGCCACCAATATCCCTTCTCGCTTCTACCGCGCGATTGTCGCCGTAGGCGCGACTTCTCTGCCCTTGGGCACCCTACGGCGTCGTCACTGTCGCGACGCGCCGGGTGCAGTTGGTAGCCGCGACGTTGAAAGCCGCCACGCGATAGACGTAGGTGGCACCGGACGAAACGCTCTCGTCCACGTAGTTGGTGCTGCTGCGGTCCACTTCGGCGATGGCTTCAAAGCTGCCGACGCTGCCGCCTTCCTTTTGGGCTCGTTCGATGACGAAACCTTGTTCGTTGTCCGAACCGTTGGCCCACGTCAATTCCACAGAGCCCGGATCCGCCACCTCCGCGGACATCTTGACGGGTGCGTTGGGCGCGGTGACGAGATCCGGCCCGATCTGTTGTACCGCCGCCAGAAAATCGACGCGTCCGTGGCCGGCCCAATTCGGTCCCCCATCCGGCAACGTGTGCGGGTCATCACCGAGAGCAGTGGTGGCATTAAGGATGACGCGCTCGATGCTGTCGGCGCTGATGGAACCATCGAGCCCGAGTTCCTCGGCGCGCGCGAGCAGCAATGCGGCTTCACCAGCGACCAGCGGCGAGGAGAACGAGGTGCCGTTTCCGTAAAAATAAGTGAAGTCCCCTGCTGTGCCCTCGCCATTGGCCTGGTCGGTCATGCTAAGAACGGCGGTGCTGACGATATCAACCGCCGGGGCCACGACATCAACCGCTTTCGGACCGAATTCGGAGAAGCTGGCCCGGGCACGCATATTGGCGGAACTATCGCCGCTCAGCACGCTCCCGCTGCCAGTGCCGCCGACGGAAATAACGCCGGGGTAGCAGGCGGGGTAACTGCGTTGATTGGAATTATTGTTGCCCGCAGCCGCCACCATGATGATCCCCTTGGCCGAAGCTTCCTTGACGGCACTGGATATGATCCGCGTCGGCATCGAACTCCCAAAGCTCATATTGATGACATTGGCCTTGTGGTTGATAGCGTAACGGATCGCCTCCGCAATTGCCGTGGCCGGCGCGCCGCCGGTGTTGGTGAACACCTTCAAGGGCATGATCTGGCTATGCCAACTCGCGCCTACGACACCCACACCGTTATCGGAAACTGCCGCCGCAATCCCGGCCACGAACGTGCCATGGAAGACGTTGCCATCGCCGCTGACACCGTCGCCGAGGTCGGGGTTCGGGTTGTTGGTGCTGTTGTAAAAATCCCAGCCGTGAATGTCGCCAATATAGCCGTCGCCGTTGGTGTCGTTCCCGCCCGGATTTGTCCAAATGTTCGCGGCGAGATCGGGGTGGTTGATGGCGACCCCCGTGTCGATCACGGCGATGATAATATTCGAGCTGCCCGTGGTGATGTTCCAGGCGGCTTCGGCGTTAAGATTGCTGTCGGTGTCGATCCCATTGAAGTACCAACGCTGGAGTTCCGTCGACTGGCCGTCGAACGCGGTGTACAGAGAGTCGTTGGGCAGATCATTGATATAGTGGAGAACGTTCGGCTCGGCGAAATCAATTTCTTGGAGCGCGGCAAATTGCTGCGCCGCGGTGGGGACGGGCACTCCCCCGGACAACACCACGAGGTATTCGCCACGATGGGCGTCCAGGGTGCGCAGGATGCGCGCGCCCAATTCATCGACAATTTCATCTTGACGATGATGCGAAACGCCGCTGCGGAAACGGACGATCAACTGCCCCGCCACGTAATTCGGGCGACCAACATCGTCCTGCGCCGGAATGTCGCGGGCAGAGGCGTAAACAACCGGCTTGTCGCGGATGGGATTGCCCGGGTCGCCATTGCCATCGATCTCGTGGCGCAGCGCGAGGGTTGAATCGCGTTCGAGAGGTTTTTTGTCACCGAGCAGGGCATGTTCGAGGCCGTCAAACGTCAGCAGCGACGACCGGCTCCGTGGTCCGCTTTGTCCGAAGCTACGCGCCAGCGTCAAGACGGCGAGCAGCAGCAGCACGGACGCGCCGTACACCACGATGCGGCGAATTACAGTTGGGTTATAAAGGAATCCCATTGGCTTTCGAGTGTGTTGAGGTTCATTTTCAACTGCGCTTCCAGCAATGTCTCCGGTTCGGCTTTTTCCACGGCGTGCGCGGCGCGGTAATTGTCGATGTTGCGGTACGACTTGACGTAATCGAAGAAGCGGTCGCGGAATTCGTCCTGCATCAGCATATACACCAACGCCCAACTCTCCGCGTAGGCCACTTCGATATTCCCCTCACCCAGCGCGAAAAATCCCGAGGCATCGCGATGGTTCAGCAGTGTTTTCAGCGGCAATAGTTGACCGGCTTTGCGCGCGTGGATGACACGGTCCGCCAGTGTCGCGTGGTAGCGGCCGATCTCGGGCGTCTCACAGTATTGCGCGAGACCTTCCGTGAGCCAGGTCGGTTCCAGGCCGAAGCGTGAGTGCACGTGATACGCGTGAAAAAGCTGGTGCGCGCCTTCGTGGCGGATGAGCCGTTCGTTCATCGACTTCGCCTCAGACGTGATGTCGGATCGCAGCGCAGCGAGTTGCGGGCCCGCGTCAGCGAAATTGTTGAGTCGGCGGCTGCGCTCATTGAGACGGCCTTGCGCGTCTGTGTAGCGGGATGTGCCCAACTGGTTGAGCAGCGCGAGACGGTTCTCGCCAGAAGAGAAAAAGCCCGCGCTGTTGACGAAGGACGGCGCTGTGCGCAGCGCATACTTGCGGAACGTCTCCTCGGAGCCAAAAAACACGACGTGTATATTTCGCAGGTCGCCGTCCTGCTTGATTAGCGGGGCAAAGCGCTGGCGGAGCTGTTCGCGTAAATCGCCCAGCACCAGGAGGATCTTCTGCACTTCGCCAAACGATTCGTCGGTAACGACCGTGTAGGGCGGGGACTTGACGAAATGGAATTGGGGAAACTCGGCGCTGAAACGCACGTCACGCGGCGTTACCTCAAACGCAGTCGCCGGCAACGTTTCGACCGTGAGGACATCGCTGCGCCTGTATGACTCGACGACGAAGCCGGAGTATCCAAAGCCGTCCCGAAAGCGGATGGTGGAAGGAGTTTCGGAAACGATGCGGCCCTCGACAAGGTGGCCATCACGTAGTTTCAGGCGATGCGTTGGGCGTTCGTCTGCCAATTCCGCTTCCAGCGCGGTTTTGCGGGACAGTTCCTCCACGCTGAGCGGAGTCACGGCATCCGTGGTCGTCGCAGTCACAACCGCGTGTTGTTCGTCGATCGGAGTGGCAGCGCGGGTGATTTCCAGATTTGTGGCCGTTGGGGACTGACCACAGCCGGAAAGTAGGAGCCCCGCGCCGACCAGGAACAGGCCGCGGCGGCACCAGGAACAGGCCGGGTGCAAGCCAAAGCCCAAGACTTGGTAAACGGGATGCATTCAGCTGCTGTAAATAGCAGCAAATATGCCCGTGCCCGTGTGCGCAAATCTTTGTACCGTCGCTTTTGCTGTTGACCGATGTGGCAGGCCACTTTACATTCTATCGACGAGAAGATTCTCCGTTGGACCGGGATTGAGCCTGTACCCGCAGGAGGCACGAATGAGTGATCGAAAAACAATACTGACTATGGATGGTGTCTGTCGCGTTTCTGATACCAGCCCTTCTCAGTTTTGCTCAGACTCCAGGTACCGAAAGCTTATGAGACACGCAAACCGTCGCCGTAATCAGGAAACGAATACAAACGACTCATGTTAGGTTCCGAGCGAATTTTGGCGCTGGATATTGGCGCTTCGACAGTCAAGGTTGGCGAATTTCAAGCATCCAAGGGCCATGGGCTGCGCCTGACGAATTTTAACTTCGCCGATCTCGGCATCGACCCCGAGCACGAGGAGAACCGCAAGGCGTTAATCGTTTCCACCGTGCGCAATGTCGTGCGCGAGAAAAACATCAAGGCCACCAACGTTATTTTCAGCGTCTCCGGCCAGTCGGTCTTCACGCGGTTTGTCAAATTACCGCCCGTCGATGAATCGAAGGTCGTGCAGATCATCCAGTACGAAGCACAGCAGAACGTCCCCTTCCCGATCGACGAAGTGATTTGGGACTACCAGTTACTCGGCAAGACGCCGGAAGGCGAGCTGGAGGTCGTGCTTCTGGCGATCAAGAGTGACATCATTGAGGATCTGACCGAAGGCGTCGAGTCCTGTGGGTTGCATACGGAGATGGTGGACGTTGCGCCGATGGCGTTATACAACGCCGTTCGTTACAACTATGGTGACCTGGAAGGTTGCACCATGGTCATCGACCTCGGCGCGCGCACGACCAATCTTTTGTTTCTGGAACAGAACCGCGTCTTTTCGCGCTCCATTCCCATCGCCGGCAACGCGATCACGCAAAGCATCGCAGCAGAGTTCAATGTCCCGTTCCTCGAAGCCGAGCATATGAAAAAAGCCCAGGGCTTCGTCGCGCTGGGAGGCGCTTACGAGGAGCCCGAGAGCGAAACGCAAGCACGGGTCAGTAAGATCATCCGCAACGTAATGACCCGGTTGCACGCCGAGATTGCCCGCTCGATCAATTTCTACAAGGGTCAGCAGGGCGGCAGCTCGCCCGCGCGCGTCCTGCTCTCCGGCGGAAGCTCGATCATCCCCTACACGGACCGTTTCTTTAAGGAGAAAATCCAGACGGAAATCGAGTACTTCAACCCCTTCCGCAACGTGGAGATAGACCCACACATTCCGCGGGAAGAACTTGCCCGCTCCGCACATTTCTTCGGCGAAGTCGTCGGCTTGGGGCTGCGCAAGCACACCGAATGCCCCATCGAGGTCGATCTCCTTCCTAACTCCGTGCGCAGCCGCCAACAGATGGGACACAAGCGCCCTTACCTGGCCGGGGCGGGAGTCTGCCTCCTGCTGATTCCCCTCTGCTGGCTGGGTTATACGCAAAAGACCATGAACCTGACCAAGCGCCAATTGGATGTCGCAACGGACAAGGTCAACAATCTTAATGACCTCAGCCAAAAGCTCACCCGCGAACAGGGGCAACTTGCCGATCTAAACGGCAAGGCGGACCAGATCGTAGCGCTGATCCATCAACGCTCGCTCTGGCCGGAACTGCTCCAGGACCTCAACCAGCGTCTCGGCTCGAATATTTGGATCGTCTCGCTCACCCCGCAGTCGGAAACCGCTTCCGGAGGCCCGGCGCCTGGATCGGCCCCCGCGCATGGCCGTGGTCGGATGCGCCCCGGGGCTGACGAGGGTGAGGCAGAAGCCCCCAGCCGGCCCAGCGGCGCGGTCGCCGGCGGACCCCGGACCATTGGCGAACTCCACATTGAAGGCGCGGGAATACATTCCGCAGAGAATCCCGAACGCGACATCCAATTGGTCGAGGATTTCAAGCAAAGCCTGAGTGAATCGACAAATTTCTATGACAAAGCCGGCGTGGTGATCGACGTGCCGCCAAACCCGATGCTGCAGGGTCAAACCTTTACTTTCACGATACGCGCCAAACTGGCAAAACCGCTCCCGATATGACATGAACCTCAAATGGTTGAAACAACATGCACTGGTCGTCGCGTTTGTCGCCGCATTCGTGATCGTACTCGGCGTGGTGATTTGGCTCCAGCAGCAAGCGTCAGGTAACAAGGCAGGAATCGATGCCGCCCTGGAAGAGCAGATGTCGCAACTCAGCCATTTGCTTCAGACCAAACCCGCCCCGACCCGTGAGAACATTGACATCCTGAAGCAGGATCATGCGCAGGTTGACCGCCTGTATCAGGAACTCCTCGCCAGCGTCGCTCACAGCCGGATTCACGCGCCGCCGGATTTGCGTCCCGTCGCCTTCCTGCAAATGATGGCTTCCCACTTGGCCAAATTGCGCCAGGCAGCTGAAGCGGCGAAGGTTAAGATCGTAGAGGGATTCGCCTTCGGATTCAGCCGTTACGCCGGGACGCCGCCGGCCATCCCCGCCCGCAACCTTTCCGAAGAGGACACCAAACGGGTCGTGACCTTGTTGGTGAAGCAACTCCGCGCCATCGAAAAAATCAGCTCCTTGCTCATTGAAAGCCACGTGGACGACATTACCCAGATTCGCCGCTCGGAGGTCGAGTCCGGTGGCGGCTCCGACGCGCTGGATGTGCCGATCGTCAACGATCCGAGGGCGCTCTATGAAACTTTGCCGTTTGAATTTCAATTCCGCTGCACCCCGGAGGCACTGCGTGATTTCCTCAACAGTCTCACGAAATCCGATTGGTTTTTTGCGGTCCGCAGGGTGCAGGTCGTCGGCGAGCCGCCCCCCCCTCCGGAGAAGTCCGGGGCTGCATCGCCTGGCGGTGCTCCAGCGCCTCCGGTCGTTTCCGCGCCTACACGCACGCACTTGGCCGTGACCGTGCGGATTGATCTGATCGAATTCCCCGGCAAGCCGGGTGGCAAGGCCGAAACGGAAAAGCCGGATGCATAATCGGCGAAGGCTGAAAGATTCGACATGGATTTCCTGAAGAAACATTACGAGAAGATCACCCTGGCAGCCGCACTGATCCTTCTGATCGTCTCGGCAGTCCTTCTCGCCCTGAAAGTGAGCGCGCTCAGTGCGGCACTCGATGAACCGATACGACGTGCGCCCAAACCAGAGCTCGCACAACACATTCCCCTGCAAATCTACTCGAATGCCATTCAGGCGGTGGCGGAACCGCCTGTGTGGTCAACGAATGAACCAACTCGTATTTTTAACCGCCAATCAGACGTTGCGGTCAAGCCGACCATTCCCGATGGTACACTGACGAACACTGGTCTCCCCATTCTTATGGCAGTCGTCCACAAACCCTTCACTCTGCTTTTCAAGACGTACTCCTATGATGATACCAAGGGAGAAGGCTATAATTTCCAAGCCAATTTCCAGTTTCGCGCCCACTCGTTCTTTATTCGGGCTGTGGGCGACGCCATCAAGGATCGCTACGCCGGGTCGGGCAATTCGGCCGGTGAGGACACGGGCTACAAGGTCGTGAAGTTCGAGAAGAAGACCAAAACCGTGGACGATCCTGCGCTCGGCGGAAAACACGAAATCGATGTCTCGGAATTAACGGTGCAGCATCCGGGGAATAACCCGAAGATCCTCGTTTTGGGACAGGCGGGTGTCGAAGAGGAGCCGGTGGCGCTTGTTCGTTGCGATGTCGCCAGTCCAAATCGCGAATACCGCCGCGGACAATTAATCCAGTGCGCCGGTAAGACTTACAAAGTCGTTGACATCGATCTGAAGCAGATGGTAATCGTTGAAGCGCAGACAGGGAACAATTACACCATCACGTCTCAGCAGTAGTTTGGCTTACATCGTAATCCCAAAGTCTACTGGTTCGGCATGGTGAGGGAGCGTGTACGCGCGACGCCTCGGGCGGGTTGAGAACGGAATGGAGAATCGTCTATGACAAGAAGAATCTTATTGGTGTTGCTCGCGAGCGGCGCATCCTTGATCGCGCCTATGAACCTGCCAGCTGCACCGGCAACTTCCTCGTCTACCAGTTCCACGAGCCCCGAGCAGGCTGCCCGAGAAGAGATCGTTCGCCGTCAGGAAGCCCAGATTACCGCCCGTAAATTGATCGATGAGGGTGAGAAGCTTTATTACAGCGGCAAGTACCAGGACGCCATCGTCAAACTTGAGGAAGCCGTCAAGATCCTCCCGCGCGCGAAAGCCACGGAAATCGATTACACGCGCGCGTTGCAGGGCCTGACCACTTCATACTCCCGCCTCGCCGATGCCGCTTTTCAGTCTGGCGATTACACGAAGGCCCGCGAGTTGGCCCAAAAGGCACTGGAGTACGATCCCAAAAACCGCGCCGCTGAGAACGTCATCGTCAAAACCAAGAAGCTCCAATCGACACCGACTGCGACTGCTGCCGGCCAGTACTCGACCACCGCCGCCAGTTCTTCTTCCGGTGACGAGCTGGACAAGACCCCCGAGTTCCTTGCCAGGAAAGACCAGATCAAGAGGCTTTTCCGTGAAGGCAAGATCTTGATGAATTCCGGCCAATACGACGAGGCCGAACGGCGTTTCCAGCAGATTCTCCTGCTCGATGCCTATAATGCGGATGCCGTCACCTTGCTCCGCCAGCTCGACAATGCGCGTCATGAAATCGTCCAGGAGACGGCTGACGAAACACGCGTGCACCGTCTCTGGCAGGTCACGGATGCCTGGGTTCCGCCCCTCAATCGTGATGTGCAGGCTCCACAACCCGACAAAGAGATCGGCGTCATTGGTCGCGAAGCGGTGCGCCAGCAGGGAATCGTGCGGAAACTGAACGAGATTATTGTCCCCGAAATCAATTACCGCGAAGCGGTGGTCAGCGACGTTATCACCTTTCTCAGCGACGAAAGCCGACGGCTCGATCCCGACAAGGTCGGTGTAAATATCGTCTTAGGCGGTGGCATTGCGACCTCAGCCGCCCCGGCGGCCGCCCCCGTCGCGCCGCCCGCCGCTCCCGGTGCACCCCCGGAAGCCGGGCAACCGGCTGCTGCCGGAAATACGAGTGAGGTCGAAGGCCGCAAGATCACGCTTTCCTTGCGCAATGTTCCGTTGATTGAAGCGTTGAAATATGTGACGACTCTCGCCAACTTGAAATACCGCGTCGAACCCAGCGCGGTAATCGTCCTGCCAATTGATGCGCCATCCGGCGACATGGTCACGCGCATCTATCCCGTCAACCCCGGTGCATTTAGAGCTTCTGTGGATGTCACGAATTACACGGCGGCCACGACGCAAACACAGCAAACGGGTGGTGGAGGCGGTGGTGCATCCCAGGCGGCGCCGGCGATACAATCTGGACCGTCCACCGTTCTTCCCCAAGTCGGTATTTTTGTGTCAACAAATACTATTAAGCAAATGTTCATCGACGCAGGCGTGTTGTTCCCCACAAATTCCAGCATTTTTTACAACGAGCGCACCAGCATGATCGTCGTCCACAACACAGTTGAGAACCTTGAGGATTTCGAGCGCATCCTGGCGACGTTCAATAACATTCCGCCGCAAGTCGAAATCGAGGCCAAGTTTGTGGAAATCTCCCAGAATGACCTCAATGAGCTTGGTTTCGACTGGCAAGTGGGTACCACGCAACTTGGCAGTTTCGATGCTACCGGCGGCAACGGGACCGGAGCCTTTCCTCCCGGAAGCGGTACTCCCGGATCCTACGATGTGACAACCGGTCTGCGAGACTCCACCGCCATCCAGGGAAATGCGGTTGAAGCGCTCTTGGCGGCCGCTGGCTTTGGCAGCGCTGCCTCGGGCTCGGACCAAATTGGCACCATTCGCGGCATCCTGACCAACCCGCAGTTCCAGGTCATCATCAAGGCGCTTTCCCAGAAGCAGAGCGCTGACGTCCTCACGTCGCCAAAGATTGTCACGATTAGTGGCGCGCAAGCACAAATCCGCGTCGCGCAGGAGTTCATCTATCCCACAACGTACAGCACCGCCACTATCCAACAGGGTCAGGCTGCCAACAGCGTCGTCGGTTCCACGCCACCCACTATCGTGCCATCGACTCCGACTGCTTTCGCAACTCGCCCGGTCGGCGTGGTCTTCAATGTCACCCCGTTTGTGGGAGCCGACGGAAATACGATCAGTTTGACTCTCATCCCCCAGGTTACGGATTTCCTTGGATTCATCAACTACGGTAACGCCATCAACTTGGGTACCATCACTACTCCCAACGACATCAAGCAACCGCTGTTTTCCACCCGCGATCTGATCACCAGCGTCGTAATTTGGGACGGTCAAACGGTCGTCTTGGGCGGTCTTATCACGGAGCAACTGCAAAAGATTGATGATAAAGTTCCTTTCCTCGGCGACATTCCTTTGGTCGGACGATTGTTCCAAACCAAGACCACCCAGCGTAATAAGACCGATTTGCTCATTTTCGTCACCGCGCGGCTGATCGATCCCGCAGGCAATCCGATTCATCGCACTCCACTGACCGCCAGCACTCGTTAGCGGCTGCGTCCATTCGAACCAACCTGGCTCCAGGCCTCGGCCTTGCGTTGGGTTGTTTTATACTCGGTGGCGTGATACGTTCGCCGCGCCATGCTTGAGACCGTCCTTCTTTATGACGCCTACTCGCTGATTTATCGCGCGTTCTTCGCCATCCGCATCCTCACCGGCCCGGATGGTGCGCCCGTCAACGCCACCTACGGCCTGACCAAGATGCTCAAGAAGATGATTGCGGACCACAATCCATCCTACCACGCCGCCGTCTTTGACCTTGGCGCCCCACAAAAGCGGCTCACCCTGCTGCCGAGTTACAAGGCTCAACGCCCACCCACCCCGCCCAATCTCGAAATGCAGCTTCCCGCAATCCGCGATATTCTCCAGGCCCTACGCATCCCGATTGTGGAAATTGAAGGCGATGAGGCGGATGACATTATCGCCACCCTCGCGGTGCAGGCGGCGAACACAGGCCGTGGCGTGCTCATTGCGAGCAGTGACAAGGATTTTATGCAAATCCTCGGGCCGCGCATCCGTCTTCTTCGACCGGACGGCAAGGAAACCATCGTAGTCGATCCCGAGGGCGTTAAGACCCGCTTCGGCGTCACCCCGGGACAGATGGTTGATCTGCTCAGTTTGCTGGGCGACTCGATCGATAACATCCCCGGCGTGCCTGGTATTGGCGAGAAAACAGCCGCACAATTGCTGCAGGCGTACGGCACCCTGGATAATCTGCTGGCCCGCGTCTCCGAGATTGTCAAACCAAAGCTGCGCGATGCCCTACTCGCGTCGGCGGAAAGACTGCGGACCAATCGACAGCTGATCGCGCTCCAAACCGATGTTTCGCTGCCTGTCGGCCTGGAGGCTTTGAAGGTTCACCCTCCGGATATGGCGGCCCTTGCCGTCCTCTATCGCCGGTTCGGGTTCAAATCCCTGCTGGCGGAGTTGGCAGGATCAACTGCCCCAGGAGAGATGGACCTCTTCACAACAAAATGAAGCGGCGGCCCTGTTTGTGCAAGACCGCCGCCCGCCACTCAAATCCCCGCGGCTTAACCACCCAGCGAACCGATAACACTGATCAGCGGCATGAACATGGCAATGACAATGGTGCCGACGATGACGGCCAGGAAGACGATCATGATTGGCTCCAGCAAGGAAGTGATCGCCGTCACGGCATTGTCCACTTCATCATCATAGACGTCCGCCACTTTCATCAACATGTCGGGCAGGGCGCCGGTTTCCTCGCCAACGTCCACCATGCTGATCACCATCGGCGGGAATACTCCCGAGGCCTCCAGCGGCTGCACGATGCGTTCGCCCTCCTTCACCGCGTCGTGGACCTGCGAGACCGCCTTCGCGATCACGGCATTCCCGGAGGTCTCTCGCACGATATTGAGGGCCTGCAGAATCGGCACGCCGCTGGCAATCAGTGTCCCCAACGTACGGGTGAAACGGGCGATGCCAACCTTGCGGATTAATTGCCCAAACACGGGAGCGTTCAGTTTGATTTTGTCCAGATAGAACCGTCCCTTCTCCGTCTTGCCAATCATCTTGACGGAGATCACCGTGGCGGCGACGCAGCCGGCAACCAGCAAAATTTGATGCTGCACCAGATTGCTGACCTGCATGACGAACCGGGTCAGGGCCGGCAGCGGTTTGCCTTCGAGCAGGTCGTTGAAGATTTCCTGAAACTTGGGCACGATCACGACCATGAGGAACGATACGATCGCCAGTGCCACGAAGATGACGACGGCCGGGTAAACCATCGCCGCGACGACCTTGTTTTTGATCTTCTGAGCCTTCTCTTGGAAGTCGGAGAGACGGCTGAGAGTAACATCGAGTACGCCGCCCGCTTCGCCGGCGCGCACCATGTTGACGTATAGGCGGTTGAATACCTTCGGATGTTGTGCCAATGCCTCGCTGAACGTGCTGCCGGCCTCAACGCTCTCGGCGATCTGTTGTAACGTGCGTTTGAGCGTCGCGTTCTTCTCGCCCTTTCGCAGCACTTCGAGACCGCGCAGCAAGGGCAAACCCGCGTCGATTAGTGTGGCCAATTGCCGTGTAAAAGCCGACAGGAGTTTGCCTTTGACTTTCCCAGAGTTTAGGAACTTGAGGTCAAAAGAACCAAGCCCCTTCTTGCCACCAGACTTGCCTCCCCCCGGCGCAGCGGATCCTGGAGTTTTCGCGCCCTTCTTCGCTGGCGCCTTGTCAGCCTCGGCAACGTTTGTCGGGAAGTAGCCCATTTCGCGAATGCGGCTCACCGCCGACGTTGTATTCTCGCTCTCCAGAACACCGGTGATTTCCTTGCCCCGCGTATCCAATGCTACATAGCTGAATTTTGGCATGACCATCCTCCTCGCCTCTCGCTCACGGCCCGGTGAGCGTCGGCGCTGTTATGTGTACTTGAGTACCTCTTCCACGGTTGTCTCACCATCGAGAATGCTGCGAATGCCGTCTTGGCGCAACGTCCTCATTCCCAACTCCAGGGCGCGGGCGCGAAGGACACCCGCGGGAGCGCGCATGTTAATCAGTTCACGAATCGGTTCCGACATCACGAGCAGTTCAAACAGACCTTTGCGGCCTTTGTACCCCGTCTCGTTGCATTCCATGCAGCCCTTGCCATAATAAAATGGACGATCTTGCGTATCTTCCTTCGTCAGCGCCAGCTCGGACAATATCGCCTCGGTCGGCTCATACGCAATCCGGCACTTCTTGCAACTGGTACGTACGAGACGCTGGGCGAGAATACCTTGCAGCGTGGAACTGATCAGAAATGGCTCGACCCCCATGTCAATCATCCGCGTGACCGCGCCGGATGCATCGTTGGTATGCAGGGTCGTAAACACCAAATGACCCGTGAGCGAAGCCTGAATGGAAATTTGTGCGGTTTCCAAATCTCGCATTTCACCGACCATAATGATGTCGGGGTCCTGGCGGAGAAAGGCGCGCAGTGCCCGCGCGAACGTCAGGCCGATCGCTTCATTGATCGGCACTTGCATGATGCCCTCAATGTCATACTCCACGGGATCTTCCGAAGTGAGCAACTTCATGTCGATGGTATTGATGCGTTTCAGGCAGGAATACAACGTCGTGGTCTTTCCGGATCCCGTCGGCCCGGTGACAATGAAGATGCCATTGGGCACCTTGATGACTTCTATCGTTCGCTCGAAAATGTCCTTCGGCATTCCCAGGCTTTCCAGCGAAAGATTGACTACGGTACGGTCAAGAACGCGAAGCACCACCGATTCACCATATTGTGTCGGCAGCGTCGAAACACGCAGGTCCACTTGTTTGCCGCCGATGTTGAGCTGGATGCGTCCATCTTGCGGCAGGCGCCGCTCGGCAATGTTCAGGTTGGACATGACCTTGATGCGTGAAATCACCGGCAGCGCCAGATGCTTGGGCGGTGGCGCCATTTCATACAGCGCGCCGTCAACGCGGTAGCGAATCTTGAATTCGTCTTCAAACGGCTCAAAATGAATGTCGCTGGCGCGGTCCTGAATCGCCTGGAAGAGGATCAGATTCACGAATCGCACAATGGGCGCCTGGCTCGCCAATTCCTCCAGCGCGGCGGTCCCGCCCGTTTTTGTCGCCGTCTCGACGACTTCCGCGGAAGCGAGTTGCGACTCCATGTCCTCCAGCACATCTTTCAGGGACTCGCTCTCTTCGCCGAAGAAACGAAGGATTGTCGCCTCAATCTGTTTCGAGGGCGCAACGGCCAATTGTACATCCTTGCCGAGGATGAAGGAAAGCTCGCCGACAAGTTGCGGATTATACGGGTCCATCACCGCCACGGTGACAGTATTTCCGGCGATGGCGACGGGCACCGCACTATACATGCGCGCCACGCTTGAGGGCATGATGCGCAGTACCGCCTTGTCGATGTCGATATCCTCGAGGTTCAGGTACTCCAGATTGAGGTGCTCGGCCACGGCGCGTAGCAACTGTTCTTCGCTGACCAGGCCGAAATCAATAATGACTTGCGAGAGCGGTTTGCCGGTGCGCTCGTGCTCCTCCTGCAGCTCACGAAACTGATCCGGACCCACCAAATTGCGCTCCCGAAGCAGTTCGGAAAGTATTGCGCCCTCGCCTTCGAACATAGCTTATCGCCTCCCGCCTTCGCCCTGCAGTTTGGCAACAATGGCCTGAGGATCCTGCGCGATGGTGATCAAATCACCATAGGTGATCAGACCGCGCTCGTACAGGCTCATGAGATTCGAGTCAAGCGTCATCATGCCGTACTTGGCCCCCGTCTGGATGTCCGACGTGATGCGAAAGGTCTTATTGTCACGAATCAGCGCCTGAATGGACGGTGTCGTAATCATGATCTCGAAGCACGCCACCCGCCCCTTCCCGTCCGCCCGCACCAGCAGCACTTGGGAAATCACGGCGATGATCGACGATGCCAACTGCGTGCGGATCTGCTCCTGTTGATCCGTCGGAAAGGCGTCGACAATGCGGTCAACCGTGCGCGCCGCACCCGTGGTATGGAGCGTCGCGAAGACCAGGTGTCCCGTTTCCGCCGCAGTGATGGCCGCTTCCATCGTTTCCAGGTCGCGCATTTCACCAACGAGAATGCAATCCGGATCCTGACGCAAGCCGCGCCGCAAGGCTTCGGCAAAGTCGGGCACATCGACTCCCACCTCGCGTTGCGTGACAATGCTCTTCTTGTGCGGGTGGTAATACTCGATCGGGTCCTCAATGGTGATGATGTGACAATCTTCCTCCATGTTAATGATGTCGATCATCGAAGCCAGTGTCGTTGTTTTCCCAGAGCCGGTCGGACCGGTTACCAACACAAGTCCACGCGGGCGAAACAAAATGTCTTTCACCGAGGGTGGCAGGCCGATTTGCTCAAGCGACATCAGCTTGTTGGGGATCTGACGCAGCACCATGCCGAAGTGGCCACGCTCCTTAAAAACGCTGACCCGGAACCGCGCCATTTCGCCGAAAGCAAAGCCATAGTCCGTGCCGCCCTGCTCGCGAACCTTCTGAATATGAGCCTCGGAGGTGATCGCTTTCATGCAGTTCTCGGTGTCTTCTGGTTGTAGCGTCGGCAGATCCATGTGCACCAGCTTGCCATGCAACCGAATGACGGGCGGTATACCAACATGAATGTGCAAATCGGAACCGCCCTCATCCACCATCACCTGCAATAGGTCTTCCATTTGCGCCGCCATAAGCAACTCTCTCTCCGTTCTCCCAACTGTTTATCTGGCCAAGTGAATCTTATCCTTCATCGCCCGCGGTGATGGAGATAACTTCTTCGGGCGTCGTGATGCCCGCCATGATCTTGCGAACCCCGTCCTCACGCAGCGTCCGCATCCCCAATTCACGCGCGCGTGCACGAATAACGTTCGAAGGCACCTTTTCATAAATCAGTCGCCGAATCTCATCGTCGACCGAGAAGATTTCGTAGATACCCATGCGGCCGCGGTAGCCGGTCTTCGAGCATTCATTGCAGCCGTGACCGCGCACCATGCTGGCGTTCTTCATCTCGTCGGGATTCAGCTTCAGCACTTCCATCTCATAATCGGTCGGCATGTAGGGAACGCGGCACTTCGGACAGACCTTCCGGATGAGCCGTTGCGCCATGATCGCCTTGACTGCGGAAGCGACCAGGAACGGTTTCACACCCATGTCAACGATACGCGTCACCGCGGAAGGCGCGTCGTTCGTGTGCAGCGTCGAAAACACCAGATGACCCGTCAGCGCTGCCTGCACGGCGATGTTCGCCGTTTCCAAATCGCGAATCTCACCGATCATGATGACGTTGGGCGCCTGGCGTAAAATCGAGCGCAAAGCGGCGGCGAACGTCAGATTGATGTCCGCATTGACCTGCACCTGGTTGATTCCGCTGAGTTGGTATTCGACCGGGTCTTCGACGGTAATAATCTTGCGGTCGGGTTTGTTGATTTCATTCAAGCAACCATACAGCGTGGTGGTCTTGCCGGAGCCGGTCGGACCCGTCACGAGGAAGACGCCGTCGGGCATGTTGATGATCTTGGACATCGTCTCCTGATCGTCACTAAAAAACCCGAGGTCGCCCAACCCGAGCAGCAGGCTGGTTTTGTCGAGAATACGCATTACGATGCTTTCCCCGTGATTGGTGGGCAGACAAGACACGCGCAAGTCCAGCGTGCGCCCCATCACCGGAATCTGGATGCGACCGTCCTGGGGAACGCGCTTCTCGGCAATACTCATGTTGGACATGATCTTGAGGCGACTGATAATCGATGCTTGCAACCGCTTCGGCGGATTATCCACTTCTTGCAGCATACCGTCGATGCGGTAGCGCACCCGCAGCCGCTTTTCCAGCGGCTCAATGTGAATATCGCTCGCCCGATTCCGGTAAGCCTCCATGATCACTAATCCGACGAGTTTGATAATGGGTGCGTCGGCATCCGTTTCGGCTATATCCTCAAGCTTTGTCTGCGCCGCTTTGTTCGTCGGCAAGCCGAAGTCCACTTCGCCTTCGGTGATTTCCTGCAGCATGTTCTCGACGGTATCGTCCGCGCTGCCGTAATACCGGGTAATTGAGTTCTCGATGTCAGTCTTGGTGGCAATCACGGGCTCCACGTTCATCCGCAGGATGTACCGCAGGCTGTCTACCGTATCGACATCCAGCGGGTCGCTGATCGCGACGGTGAGTGTATTGTCATGTTTGCCGACGGGAACGATCTTGTAACGGCGGGCGACGTGCTTCGGCACAAGGGCGACGACATCATCGGGAACGCGATACTCCGCGAGGTCGATCATGTCCATGTTGAACTGGCTGGCCAGGGCCTTGGACACGTCCTTGGAACTGACGCGCCCCATCAAGATCAGCGCATCGACAAGCCCCACCTGCTCCGCTTTGGACCGTTCCTTCGCCTTCAGAATGTCTTCGTGCGAGACAAGGCCGACGTCGCGGAGAATCTCAACAATATATTCGTCTTGAGCCGGCATATCCTTCTCGAGACTGCATCGGTTCTTTCAAACAGTACTGCCTGCGCCTTGACCCGTCAAGAGGTCGGATCGTCACAACCCACGAACCGTAAGCAGGTTGAGTACGCATTTAATTGCCCCTCAATTTTTTCTGCAGGATTTCACCAACCAGTTGCGGATTCGCCTTCCCCCTGCTCAACTTCATGACCTGCCCCTTCAGGAAATTGATGGCACCCTCGTTTCCTGCCTTGAAGTCTGCCACGGATTTGGGGTTCTTGGCAATCGCTTCGTTAACGAATCCCTCAATCGCACCGGTATCGCTGACCTGAACCAACCCCTTCTCCTTCACGATCAGGCCCGGGCTCTTTCCGCTGTCGAACATCTCCACAAACACTTCCTTGCCGATCTTGCCACTAATCTGCCCACCATCAACCAGCGCTACCAACTCGGCAAGGTGTTCCGGCTGGATGGCACACTCGCCAATTGTCTTCTTTGCTTCCGCCAGTTTACCAAGAAACTCTGTCATAACCCAGTTCGAAATCGCCTTCGGATTCTTCGAGGTCGCCGCCGCCCTCTCATAGTAACCCGCTAAGACTGCGTCCGCAACCAGTACGCCGGCGTCGTATTCCGGCAGGCCATACTGCTTGATGAAACGCTGCCGCTTCGCCTCCGGCAGTTCGTGCAACAACTTCCGCAACGCCGCGATCATCTCCTCGCTGACCACGACTGGCATTAAATCCGGATCAGGGAAATAGCGGTAATCGTGCGCATATTCCTTCGTGCGCATCACGGATGTGCGGCCCGTCGCGTCATCCCAGCGACGAGTCTCCTGGGAGACCTTATCGCCTTTCTGCAGGGCCGCCGTCTGCCGCTGAATCTCGTAGGCCAATGCCCGTCGTACGCCCGAGATCGTGTTCATGTTCTTGATCTCGACCTTCTCGCCAAGCTCTTCCTGGCCGACAGGTCGCACCGACACATTCGAGTCACAGCGCAACTGCCCCTTCTCCATATCGCAATCGCTGATCCCGCCGCTGATGAGAATCTCCTTGAGCGCAGTGAGATACGCGAACGCTTCGTCCGGCGAGCTCATGTCCGGCTCGCTCACAATCTCCATGAGGGGTAGGCCGGCGCGGTTGAAGTCCACGCCACTGGTGGTTTCAAAGTGCGTGTTCTTGGCGACATCTTCTTCGAGGTGCGCCCGCGTAACGCCGATCGCCTTCGTCTTTCCGCCGTCCAACTTGATCTCCACCGCGCCTTCCGCGCAGAGTGGCAGATCATACTGTGAAATCTGGTAGTTCTTGGGCATGTCGGGATAAAAGTAACTCTTTCGATCCCACTTGCTGAACCCGGCAACTTTGCTTCCAATCATTAGACCCGTCAGGATCGTTTTGCTCACGGCCTCTTCATTCATGACCGGCAAGACCCCGGGATAACCGAGGCAGACGGGACACACCTGCGTGTTCGGCGGCGTGCCAAACTCCGTCGTGCAGCCGCAGAACATCTTGCTCTTCGTCTTGAGCTGCACGTGAACTTCCAAGCCTATGACTGCTTCGTATTGCATGTCGCTATAATCTTGGCCGCGCCTTATGCCATTCGGTTGCCTGCTCGTATGCGTGTGCCACACGCAGAACCGTCTCCTCGTCGAACGACTTTCCGAGGATCTGTAGCCCAATCGGCAACCGTGGGTCGTTCGTAAAACCACAGGGCAGGCTCACGCCACAGATGCCGGCGAGGTTCACGCTGATCGTAAAAATGTCGCTGAGATACATTTTCAATGGGTCGTCGGTCTTCTCGCCAATACGGAACGCGACTTCGGGCGACGTCGGTGTCACTATGGCATCGCATTTCTCGAAGGCGTTCTCGAAATCCTGGCGAATGAGCGTCCGTACTTTCTGAGCCCGCACGTAATAGGCATCGTAGTAGCCCGCGCTCAACGCATACGTGCCGAGAATGATGCGTCGCTTTACCTCGGGCCCAAACCCCGCGCCGCGCGTCTTGCCGTACATGTCGATGACATCCTCGCCAGCGACGCGCGCGCCGTAGCGCACCCCGTCGTATCGCGCCAGGTTCGCGCTCGCCTCTGCCGTCGCAATCAAATAATACACCGCCACCGCGTAGTCGGTATGCGGCAGCGATATCTCGACAATCTCCGCGCCCAATTCCTGCAATTTCT
>Ga0224557_1000446_pt1 | contig 46411 bp, 29 predicted proteins | sample 714S31014metaG_FD_180677 | JGI IMG/M metagenome (GOLD analysis project Ga0224557, IMG submission 180677) | Peat soil microbial communities from Stordalen Mire, Sweden - 717 S3 10-14 | ecosystem: Environmental > Terrestrial > Soil > Wetlands > Peat | place: Sweden: Norrbotten County, Stordalen...
GCAGAAGGAATACGATCAGTTCTTGACAAAGGAAAGAAAAATGTCAAATGCAGTACACATTGTCGTTTGCGCCGGCATCGTTCCCGACCCGCTGCAAACATTGGAGCCCATCACCACCCCCACCGGTCCCGGCCTGAAAAACGAAATGGTGTTGCCTGCCGTCCTCGACCCATGGGCCGCCTGTGCCCTGTATGAAGCCGCAAACCTGGCCGCCAAGAATCCTGGCGGTAAGGTCTGGCTGGTGAGCCTTGGCCCCAAGGCCAAGCTGCAACAGGTGATGATGACTGTAGCCCAGAAAGTCAGCTTTGAACTGGTCCCCATCGACGGCCCCATCGGAGGCTTTCCCGATGCGCACTCGACCGCTGCCGTGCTTGCCGAAACCATCGCCGCGTTGTCCGGTCTCGACCGCGAGCGCCTGCTCCTGTTCGGAGGCTGGGAGTCGGCCACACGCGGCGCCGGCGTCACGCTCCAATTGGTGGGTGAGCGACTCGGCATCACCGATCAGTTCCAGGGTGTTGACAAGATCGACCTCCGCGACGACGGAAGTTTTGAAGTTCTGGAGCGCGTCGAAGGCGGCAAGCACCAGGTCTCGGTCTGCGTCGGAACCCCCGCTGTGCTTGGCTGGGCCACTGGCAACCTTGCCGAGCCGCGCAACAATCCCCAGGTTGGAATGGCGAACATGCGCACCATCATGCCCGCGCTGCAAAAAGCCAAATCAACAACTCTGCCCGCCAATGGGCTGCGCTACGTCTCTGTGAGCCTGCCCAAACAGCAGCGGACAACCAGGGTAGTCAAAGACCTCACGCCCGACCAGATCGCAAGCGAACTGGTCGAGTGGATTGGAGCCGAGTGAAACAATGGAAAGCATACTCGTACTAACTCATGCAGATGAATCTGGCACAGCTCTAACCAAAGCCTCGCTGGAAGCCGTCACCGCCGGCCTTGAGCTCGCCTCCCAACTCGGCGCATCCTTGACCATCGGCATTGTAGCGGCTAACCCTGCTCCCGCCGCCAGCTCCCTTGCCGCCACCGGAGCCCGCCTGCTGGCCGTCTCCGGCGAACCGTTCGCCCAGCCGCGCTATGCCACCGACGCCGCCGCCTGCGAAGCCCTCTGCCGCGCCGCTCAGGCAACCATCGTGCTCGCCCCGGCCAGTGCCCGGTTCACGCGTGTCGCCGCCGGCTTAGCCCATCGGCTCGGCGGCTTCGTCGACACGCACATCACTAGCCTGAACGTCGGGAGCATCGGCGGCACTGAGGCTATCGAAGCAACCCGCTGGTTTTACCGTCAACGAGTCGAAGCGGTTCTCAGCCGCGATCTGCGCCCCTGGTTCCTGCTCCTCGACGCCGGCACTCACACAGCCTTTGCCGGTGACCCCGCCCCAGCACAGGTCGAAGAGGTTGCAGTTCAACTGCCACCAATCCGCACCACCGTCAGCGGCCTCCGGGAACCGAAGCAGGATCAGCAGACCATCCGCCCAGACGCCAAACTCCTTCTTGTTGCCGGCGCAGGTTGGACAAAGAAACAGCCCGACGGCCAGATCCACGCCGCCGAAGCCGGCGATCTCATCCTCGGCTTCCTTCATGCTGCCGGCGCATCGCTCGGCAGCAGCAAGTCGCTCGTGGATCAGGGCGGCGAGGGGAACTCCGTTCTTCCATTTCTGACGCATTTGAACCAAATTGGGCAAACAGGCGCAACGCCGCGCCATGCCAAGGGGCTCTCCACCTGCTGCCACGGCGAGGAGCCGCACGTCGTAGGCTGGCGCTTCATCGCCGACCGCCGCGCCATCTCGCTGGACCCCAACTGCGGCTGGACCCGCGGCAAAGCCGACGTCGTATACATTGCTGACGCCTTTCAGGTGATCGCCAAACTGAACGCCTTGCTCGAGGTAAACAAATCCTGAGCAGCCTTTACTGATACGATCCACGAGAATTGGAACAACGCTGGGCGCTCCATTCTTGCCGCGTCTTTGTTTTTGCGGCAAGGAGGAAATCGCCCAAAAAGGCCCAGCACATGGCCTCCGCGCATTCGCTTGGCCTCGATTCAATTGTGTTAATTTAGGTACGGGAGTTTGCACAAGATATGTCTTCAATTACTTCGTTTATCAAGCACCACTATCGCCATTTCAACGCCGCCACGCTTGTCGATGCCGCTGAAGCCTACAACAAGCATTTAGCCTCAGGCGGAAAAATGTTCGTCACCATCGGCGGCGCCATGAGCACGGCGGAGCTTGGCCTTTCCCTCGCAGAAATGATTCGCCAGGACAAGATTCACGGCATCTGTTGCACCGGCGCCAATTTAGAGGAAGACGTCTTCAATCTCGTGGCTCATGATTTTTATGAGCGCGTCCCCCACTATCGCGATCTCACCCCCGCCGACGAAGCCAAGCTCCTCGCCCGCCACATGAACCGGGTCACCGACACCTGCATCCCGGAGATGGAGGCCATGCGCCGCATCGAGAACGAAGTCCTTAAAGAATGGGTCCGCGCCGACCAGGCCGGCGAGCGATTCTTCCCCCACCAGTTCATGTACAAGATTCTGCTCTCCGGCGACCTCAAGCCCTCTTATCAAATTGACCCGAAGAACAGTTGGCTGCTGGCCGCCGCTGAAAAGAACCTGCCCATCTTCGTCCCCGGCTGGGAAGACTCGACCCTGGGCAACATGTATTCCGGCCACTGCATCACCGGCGATGTGAAAAACGTTCACACCGTCCGCACCGGCATCGAGTACATGATGGAACTCGCCGAGTGGTACACCGCGACCACTGCCGAAACCCCGCTCGGGTTCTTCCAGATTGCCGGGGGCATCGCCGGCGATTTCCCCATCTGCGTCGTCCCCATGCTTCACCAGGATTTGCAGCGCGATCATGTCCCGCTCTGGGCCTACTTCTGCCAGATCTCGGACTCCACCACCAGCTATGGCTCCTACTCCGGCGCCGTGCCCAACGAGAAGATCACCTGGGGCAAGCTCGGGGAGAATACGCCCAAATTCATCATCGAGTCCGACGCCTCGATCGTCGCGCCTCTGATCTTTGCCTATGTGCTCGGCTGGTAGATTGCGCTGCCGCCGGCCTGCGCAAGCGACAAAAATGGCGGGGGACAGGCCTGAGCCTGTCCCCTGCCATCACCGGCAATACCGGTCACTTTTTCGAAATCACGACGAATGATCTCGCCATTTCCTGCCCGTCACCGCCTGCAAACGCAGCCCGGCCCATATCGGGTAGCCCAATCTCCCACTCTGGCGACGGCAGATGCGGCATGGGCTTTGCCTGGAACAGCTTCTTGCATTGGCGCGCTGTCCACTTGGCCCAGGCTTTCGATTTCTTCCGCCGCGCGCTATCTGTCGAAATCCCCGTGCCGGCATACATCTGCCGGTAGAGTTTCGACAGGAATATAAACGCGATCCTGGAAGTGATGTTCGGGCAGCAAGCCGATCTCTTCCAGACAGGGCCCAATTTATAGAACTTGTCCCACACTTTTTGCGTGCGCTGCCGAATCTCTTCCGAACTCATCGTGGGATGCGGGGTAAACATCTTGGGTCTGACCGCGGTGGGAATCATCCAGTACCGGGTAATCGGCACATCGCCAACCATGGTCGGATTCTGCGCCTGTTCCTTCTCCCAGCGGCCAAAATCCACCGTGCCCGGAAACGGCGTCATCATCACGAACTGGGCAAAGGTGACGCCCGCCCTCAGAGCCATCTCCACCGTTGCATCGAATGTCTCCGCTTTATCGGAGGGCAACCCGAAGATGAACGAACCGAGTACATGCACTCCGTGCTCTCTAAAGGTCTGTAGCCGCTTCGCCAACGCGTCGCCAGAGCAGTTCCAGTCCTTGAAAACCGCCTTGAGCCCCTCCGGCGTGACCGCCTCCACACCGACCAGAGCGCCCTTGATGTTGGCCTTCCGCATCGCATCAAGATACTCGCCGTCTTCACCCGCCTCCATCGTGATTTGGGTAAAGAACACCATGTCCTTGGGCAGCTTTGCCAGCTCTTCCATCAATTGGAACCGCTCTGAGCGAATGGCCGTAAGCTCTTCCAGTTTGGCCGTGTTGTTCTGCTCGCGCGCCAGCCGCAAATCCGTAAGGGTCACAGGATAGAAGTTGTCATCGGCCAGGGCGATGAACCTGAATCCAATGCGCCGCAAGTTGACGATTTCGTCAATCACGCTTTGAAACCGCCGTTGCCGCGGCTTTTGCCCATCCGTCCGCCAGACGCTGCAAAACGAACAGTGCTTCGGGCATCCGCGAATGGTTTGCACCGAGGCCCACATATATTTCTCCGGCGCCATCAGGTCCCAGCGCGCAGCCAGGAACTGGTCGCCTTCAATCCGTCCGCCTTCGTAGACCCTCTCCGGCTTGCCGGCCAGGCAGTCGGTCACAACCTTGCCCCAGGCGACGTCTCCATCGCCCTTTACCACCGCATGAGCTTCCCCGCGTTCCAGGGCCTCCTCGGGAAACAGCGTGGCGTGGATTCCGCCATACACCACCCAGGCGCCGCGGCTGCGCGCCATCCTGCCCACCTCATACCCGCGCAAAGCATTCCCTGTATGGACGCTGATCCCTACAATGTCTCCCGCCTGAATGGACTCGGGCACAATCTGCTCCAGAGATTCATCCACCAGAATGGGATCTCCCGCTGAGCGGGGTGTGGCCGCCGCAAGCACAAACAGCCATCGCGGCGTAATAACGGCGGTGCCAAATGAATTGTCGCTGGGATTGACCAGATGAACGCTCAACCGATCCAACCTTTCCAGGTGCGAGTACGTGGGGTGGGAGCACGGCGGCCTCAGAGAGCTTTTTCGTGATCGAACGACTCGATTGCGGAAGGTGTCTTCCCGCACGATGGGCGATACCGAGTCTTTCCGCCGGACTGTTTCACCAATTTTACAGGGTTCTTCTGACCTTGGGTGGTCAATTTTTGACTACTTCTTGCCGGCAAGGAGCCCAACTTCATAAAAAGTTCAGAGAATTTAGAGCATTTTCATGGTTAGCGTAAGGTCAGGGCACCCCACCCTCGCCGCGTTTTTGTTTTTTGCGGCTGGTGTCCTGTCTCTCAACTAAATAGAAGAAACGACAACTGTTGTGCATCGGATAGGGTAGGAGGAAGTCCGATGCCGAAGGGGCGTCCATTCGCGTTGTTGGCGGTGCCTGGCGAGGATGGTGGCCAGCTTGAGGCCTGGAGCCGGCGGCCCAAGACAGCGCAGGCGTTGGCTATGCGTTCACGCCTGGTTCCGACTAGCCGCTGCGGGCAAGGTCAACTTGCCGGCAAGGACCTGTTCAGTGGTTTCCTTTGCTCGGCAGCCTCTGCCGCAAAGCTGGAGGAGGCAGGCTTACTCAGCTTCATCAGTAACAGGTAGACAGCTCCAGCCGTGAAGAAGCCCACGAACCACGCGTAGTCATAAAAGAAGTGCAGCGGCTTGACTGCCAGGCCAATGAGCGCAAGGGCCACTCCCAGCGCCAGCGCCACAACAGCGCGAGGGTTGATGCCCTTGGTGTAGTGATAGGCGCCTTCGCGATGATAGAGCGAGTTCACATCCAGCTCGGTCTTGCGGATGAGGAAGTAATCGCAAACCATGATGCCTGCAACCGGCCCAAGCAGACCCGAGTAACCGATCAGCCAGCCAAATATGTAGGCGTCCGGCGTGGCCAGCAGCTTCCACGGGCACATGGCGAGGCCGAGAAATCCGGTAATAATCCCGCCGGTACGAAAGCTGATGAGCCGCGGATAGAGGTTGGAAAAATCATTGGACGGCGAGACCACGTTGGCCCCGATGTTCACGTTCAGCGTGGCGATGAGAATGGCGATGAGCGCGACAAAGGCTACCACCGGCTGATGAAACGCGCCGATCAACACGATCGGGTTCCAGATTGGCTTGCCGAAAAGCACCGCCGAGGCGGACGTGACGGAGATGCCCACAAATGTATAGAGCGTCATGGCAACGGGCAAACCGAACGCCTGGCCCCAGGCCTGCGAAGTCTGCGATTTGGAGTAGCGCGTGAAGTCGGGGATGTTCAGCGCGAGCGTGGCCCAGTAGCCCACCATGGCCGTGAGCGAGGGAAAGAAGACGGCGAGAAACGCCCCAGTGGAGTGGAATTGGCTTGGCGTCGAGAGCATGGAACCGAAGCTGCCCGCCTTGATGCGTACCCATATGAGCAGCGCGGCAGCCATCACAAACATGAATGGGGCGCCGAAGGCTTGCAGGTGGCGGATGGACTCAACGCCGCGCCACACCACAACCATATTGAGCAACCAGAAGCCGAGGAAGCAGACCCACAGGACGCCGTCGGCAGCGGCGAACGACGGCCAGATCACAGCAAGCATAGAGTGGATTGCGGTTCCGCCGATCCACGACTGAATGCCGAACCAGCCGCAGGCCACAATGGCGCGCAATATCGCCGGCAGATTAGCCCCGCGCACTCCAAACGGCGCACGAATAAAGACTGGAAACGGAATGCCGTACTTTGCGCCCGCATGAGCGTTGAGCAGCATGGGAATCAGCACAATGAGATTGCCGAGCAGCACCGTGGCGATCGCTTGCTTCCAATCCATGCCCTTGGCGATCAACGACGAGGCAAGCTGATAGGTGGTGACCTCCATGGACATCGAGAACCATAAGGCGATGTAGTTGTATGTGCCCCATGTGCGCTGTGCCGGCGTGGTGGGGGCCAGGTCGCGGTTCGAGAGTGACGGGTCGATGGTGCTCACGGCTCCTCCTCTGCGATGAAAGAATCATGTGAATTGATCCCGAGCACTGCGCGATCCCGCTGCCGGTGGATTGATTTTACACTGCCGCCGCAAGGCGTTTTGGCTGGGTCGGAATCTACACGTTCCGCTCCAAAAGGCGGGTTCCCTTACGCGAAAAAACTATCTTAGATTCCGCCAATGACGAATGCGTCTTACGGCCGGGGTACACGCCGGCAGGCGTTGAAGTTGCCGATTGCAGTTTCTGTTAACCCCCGGAACAATTCGGACGATGAACTAAGTGTCCTGCTGCGCGCAACAGGCAGTGAAATAGCGGGCAGACTGCTTCGCCAAGCTGGAGGTTCCGATGGCAACCAGACCGGAGGTCCCGGTTGAATGAGGGATCTTGAACTTCGTTCCTGGCTGGAAACAGCATTGAAATCCGCATCATGAGGATGCATAGATGGCAATGACAATTCTCGTCGTCGATGACTCGGCAACCATGGTCATGAGCCTCAAGGCCACCTTGTCAATGAGCGGCTTTCTTGTGGAGACCGCCAGCCATGGCCAGGCAGCGCTGGATAAGTTGAAGTCGGGAACCAAGCCCAATCTGATCATCACCGATATCAACATGCCCGTGATGGGCGGCATGGAGTTGATTGGAAAAGTGCGCGCTTTGCCGGGCTTTCGATTCATTCCCATTCTCACTCTGACCACCGAAAGCGAAGCGTCCAAGCGCGACGAGGGCAAGCGTCTCGGAGCTACCGGCTGGCTGGTCAAGCCAGTATCGGGCGATGACCTGGTCAAAGTCATCAAGAAGGTTTTGCCGGGGGCATAGGTCATGGCGTCTGCGGGGTCGAAAGGCATTGACGGGGTTTCTCGCGTGAAAGCTGGTGTAGCCAGAGTCGGAGACGATGCGACCGCGGCTGATCGCAAGATACGCCTGCGCCGGATCAGAAAACGGCTGCTCTCTGAGGCACTGGTCCGATTCGCTCTCCTGGTGCTGCTATGGTTTTCACTTTCCTATGGGCTGGGGCCGGATCTTGCCCCTTACCGGCTCCGCTTCGCGGGCCTCCTGGCTCTTTTCATACTGCTGCCCGGCTTGGCTTACAAGCGGCGTCACCTAGTCGAGGCGAGGGACGCCGTTTCCCACATGTGGGCATTCGGCCAACTGCATTTCAGTGAAGTATCGCAGATGCTGGAAGCCAGCAATGTGCTCCAGGCCGACATTAAGGACTCGAAGCCCTACATCGACGTGATGCACGAGCAGATCGGCGATTCGCTTTCCGAATCGGAGGGCGAAGTGTTGAAGGTGATCGAACAGATCGGCCTGCTGCATGCAAAGGCAAGCCAGCAAAGGGAACGCATCGCTGAGTCGATCAAGAGCGGCAAGGAGTTGAATGAAAGCACAAACATTCGGATCGAGAACAACAAGCAGATCATCGCCGCAATCGAAATGCAGTTGGATGCACAGAACGAGGAATTCATGAGCAACTTCGAGCGCATCGAGGGAATGGCCGGAGAAGTTGGCTCGTTGGCGCCGCTGGTCAAGGTCATCACTTCCATCGCACAACAGACCAGCCTGTTGGCTTTGAATGCGGAGATTGAGGCCGCGCGGGCTGGGAACGCCGGCCGCGGCTTTGCCGTGGTGGCCTTTGAAGTGAGAAAGCTGGCCGTGCTATCCACCAAGGCCGCCGCGGACATCTCTGAAAAGATCAAGACAACCTGCAAGAAAGTCGACGCCGAGATGGGCGCGGCCAAGGACTCGCTTAAAGAGCACGAGTCGAACACCGCGATGAGCCACCTGATCGGAGACCTGGGCGGGATGCAAGATGAATTCTCGAAGAACAGCAGATTGCTTCTGGAAGTCATTACCGAGGTGGATGCAAATTACGAAGAGAGCGTCATGCGGCTATCGCAGGCCTTGGGGCACATACAGTTCCAGGACGTGATGCGCCAGAGAATGGAGCATGTGCAGGAATCGCTGGTGGAAATGCGGGAACACCTGCTGCGGTTGAGCGAAGATGCAGCAGATCCCGCCCGGGATGGGCATCTCGATCTAACCTTCAAATCGATGCTCGCCGCTCACTTCAATAAATATCGAATGGCCAGTCAAGCGGTTACTCATCTTGCCGTGTCCGGTGGCGAGTCAACCGGCGACCACAGCAGACCGGCTATCGAATTGTTCTAACTGCTCGCACAACCCGGTTTTATGCACTTGCCGGATTGACAGGCTGCGGGAGAACTCGTTGCTTTGAAAGGGCGCATCCTCAGCCGCAGCAGGCTCCGAACATCGAGCGAGGTCTTGAAAGGGCGCGGCTAAACCCGCGGAACAGAACGAATCTTCCCTCAGCTTTCAAAACCAGCCCCTCCTGCAAAAGCCATTCAAGAGGACTAGAGTGTTAGTGGGTGAGATCGCTCAAATCCGGATCCAGGAACCGCAAGGCGGTCACCTTTTCTTGAATCGTTGTCCAACGCCTGGATCTCTCAGCAGCAAAGAACTCGCAAGGTGGGGTAGAGAATTGCCCGAGTCGATTGATTGGCCAGTCAAGACAAAAACGCCGCGGCCTCGCCGCCGCACATTCCTTTTCATCCTCGGCGCGCTTGCCGTCATCGTTTTTTTCAGCCGGACTGCGCTCTCCTACTGGGTTGACCTGCTGTGGTTCCGGTCGCTCGGGTACGGAGACGTGTTCTGGAAGACACGCGGCCTCGAGTGGGGGATCTTCACTGCTTTTGCGGTGGTCACATTCCTCGTTCTCTTCGGAGCATTTTCCGCCCTGAAGCATGCGCACATCGACGACTTGCCCCGCTCTCATACCATTGTCATTGCAGGCAATCCGGTGAACCTGCCGGTCGAGTCCGCGCTGCGCCTGATCGCGGTCGGCGTTTCGCTGCTGATCTCGCTGGCGACCGCCGCGGCAATGGAGGCGCAGTGGAATGTGCTGGCGCTGTATTGGTATGCACCGCGCACGACCGGGAGCGTATCTGACCCGATCTTTGGCCTGCCCCTCAACTTCTATCTCTTCACCTTGCCCGCTTGGCACCTCATCGTCGGCTGGCTGCTCACCTTGGCCGTTCTCAGTTGCGTTCTTGCCGTTTTGTTCATCCTGATCACGGGCGGAACCCGTGCACTCGGCGGGCGCCTGAGCGGTGGCATCCAGTTGCCCTGGCGAGGGCTCTCCATTACAGTTGGGATTTTTCTGTTCGTCCTGGCATTGCATGTGTACGTCGGCCGATTTGACCTCCTGTTTGAACACCATACGATCTTCGAAGGGGTCACTTACACAGACGCGCACGTCACGCTCACCGGCCTGCTCATTGTTTCCTGGGCTCTCGTCCTGGGAGCGGCAATCGCCATTGCCGGCGCCATCGGCAAGGCGCACGGGCGCTGGCTTGTTGCAGCCATCGTTCCCGCCGTGATTTGTTATTTAGCCGTTGGCGTGGTTGGCTGGTATGTCAGCAGTTTCATTGTCAAGCCGAACGAACTGGTTCGCGAGCAGCCCTATATCGCCCATAACATCGAGATGACGCGCCAGGCATACGGCCTCGACCGGTTCTCGCAGCGCGAATTCCCCGCCGAGACCACCGTTGGGGCAACCGATCCAGTCAACAATCAGGCTACGCTTCAGAACATCCGGCTCTGGGACGTGAAAGCGCTGCAGGATACGCTGCGCCAGATACAGGAGATTCGCACCTACTACGACTTTCCCGATATCGACATTGACCGCTACCAAATCGACGGCTCGACGCGTGAGGTCATGCTCGCCGCACGCGAGTTGAATGTGGACAAACTTCCCGAGAGCAGCCGCAACTGGATCAACGACAAGCTCATTTACACACACGGCTACGGGATTACCATGAACCCGGTGAACGGGTTCACAGCGGAGGGATTGCCGACGCTGATGCTGAGCAACATGCCCGTCCAGAGCACGGTTCGCGGCCTGAACGTAACGCGGCCTGAGATTTATTTCGGCGAGATGACCGACACCGACGTCTACGTGAAGACGCGGCAGCAGGAGTTCAACTACCCTGAGGGCCAGTCCAACAACCTCACGTCCTACGAGGGCGCCGGCGGCATCGTTGTGGGCGGATTTCTGCGCCGTATCCTGCTGGCATTTGACCGCGGCGATATTGCCAAGCTGCCCTTCAGCGACGATGTCAACGCGCAGAGCCGTCTGCTGATGCGCCGCAACGTGCGCGATCGCACAGCGGCCCTGGCGCCGTTTCTTACCTTCGATCAGGACCCCTATATTGTGGTCGGAGACGATGGCCGGCTCTCCTGGGTCATGGATGCGTTCACCTCATCCGATAGTTATCCCTATTCGGCGCATCACACCCTGGAGAATGAGTCCATCAACTACATGCGCAACAGCGTCAAGGCTGTCGTGGACGCTTACGATGGGACCACGACCTTCTATGTCTTCGACAGCGAAGACCCGATCCTTGCGGCTTATCGCGGCATCTTCCCTTCCCTGTTCAAGGATGCTTCGGCCATGCCGGCGTGGCTGCGCAAACACGTCCGCTACCCCGAGTTATTGCTGAGCGTGCAGGCGGAGGTCTACGGCCTGTATCACATGACCAATCCGGAAGTGTTCTACAACCGCGAGGATTTGTGGACCGTCGCCACCGAAACCGGCATGGCCCAGAGCGGCGATCAGACAACGGAGCCGATGCACCCGAACTTCGTGCTGATGAAGCTGCCCGACGAGACGGGCCTGGAGTTTGTGGAGATTCTGCCGTTCACGCCGTTCAGCCGGAACAACCTGATTGGCTGGATTGCCGGGCGCAGCGACGGCGCGCACTATGGCACAGCCGTGGTCTACGACTTTCCTAAAACCAGGCTGATTGACGGGCCGCAGCAGATCGAATCGCGCATCGATCAGAACGCGCAGCTCTCAGGACAATTGACGCTGTGGAATCAGCAAGGGTCCCACGTGCGTCGCGGCAACCTGCTGGTGATTCCTTGCGGGCACGCTCTGTTATATGCGGAGCCGATTTACCTGCAGGCCGAACGAAGCCCGATGCCGGAGTTGCGCCTGGTGGTGCTCGCGCTGCAAGACCGTCTCGCCTATGCGCCAACATTCGAGGCGGCGCTGGCGTCGCTGTTTGGCTCGGAGACCTCGTCGCTCAGTTCCACTGAAGCGCCCAGGGCCGCACCTGAAGCCGGAGGAGCACCCAAACCCGCGGAGGATCAGAACACACTCATCGGCCAAGCCGGAAAGGACTTCTCCGATTACCAGCGACTCACGTCAGAAGGCAAACTTGGTGAGGCTGGGCAGAAGCTTGACGATCTGAAGCACGTCCTCGACCAGCTGAACGCGCATCGCAGATAGGCACTCCGCGGAGTGACTATGAGCCGATTGGATCAGTAAGCAGCCGCAAAGCCATAGATGCCGGGAGTCTCAACACTGCGCATAACATGAGTCTGCGGATCGATCGTTCCCATAACGGCGGTTCCTTTGATTCCGTAGACCTCTTGCTGCGATTTCTGCTCGATATTGACGCCTGATTCTCGGAGATGTTGAAGGAACTCCAGATCATAGGCGCCTTCCGGGATCAGTTCGGGCTTTGTCAAAAAGCTCTCACCTGGTTTCATCGGCTCCATATTGATAAGCAGCGGAGGGGCTGCCATGGCAGCAAGCGGGTCGAGACGGTTTGCAAGAGTTCCCACCACCAGCCGCACCGTCTCAGGAACCAGCGAGGAGCCTACGCTTGCGATTGCCAGCACCGGCTTGGCTCCGGTCATCGCAATCAAAGGCGCGATGTCTTGCGGAACCGGGTCTCCCGGTTTGATCCCCGCCAATCTCGCCTGCTGAAATCCCGCCGCATCGGGTACTGGTATGCCATCCACGACCATGCCGGTTGTACCCCAAAGTACGGTGTTGATGGAGTGAGAAAGCGCCGCAATGTTTCCCCAGCGGTCAATCACGACAACTGCATCGGTGTGGTGCGGCGGTCCCTCTTGCGGAGGCTGGTCGCGCGGTTCCATCAGCGCTGCCGCGTTTTTAGCATAAGCCTTGGTGATTTGATCTTCTCGCGACGATTTCAATCCATTTTGGCGCATGTACTGGTCGGTGTAGCTGTCGGCTTCAGCCTTTCGCAGGATTTGCGTGAGCGCCTGGAATGCCTTTGCATCCTTGCCGTAGGCACCCATCCGATCAAGCTTCAGCTCTTCCGCCAGATTAAGCGCTTCGAGCACCTGGTAGCTGCCTTCAGTGCTCTTACCTGGAACGTAAATCGTGTGGCCCAGAAAAGTGGTGCTGAGCGGCTCTTCCCAGATCGGCTGGTAGCGCTTCATGTCTTCCATGGTGGCTTTTCCGCCTTCGTGCTGCACAGCCTGAACGAAATGCTGCCCCCATGGCCCGGTGTACATGTACCTGGCGCCGTCTCTGGCGACTCCGCGAAGCGTTGCAGCGAGAGCGGCCTGGACAAAGCGGTCTCCCGGCTTTGGCAGGCCATCTCCAGCCTGATTCATGAACGCCCGGCCTTCGGGAGTGCGCGAGAGGAGTGTTTCGCGCATTTTGAAGTAGGTTGCCAGCAGAGGTGAAATCGTGACGCCGTTCTCCGCATACCAAATCGCGGGCTGAAAAAGTTCCCGGAACGGCAGGCGGCCGAAGCGCTTGTGCATTTGCTCGATGCCGGCCATAAATCCGGGGACAAGTGTCTTGCGACCTTCCGCGCCCTCCGTCCCATTCTTGCCAAAGGCCAGCGGGCCCAGGTCGTCCACAGGAATGCTTTTCGGGTCGGTTTCGCCCAGATAAGAGTTCCATCCGGCATTCATCGTGGAAACCTTGCCCGACTTGGCATCGTAATACACAAGCTGCAGGATTCCGGCATACGAAACGTAGGAACCAAGCGCCGTGCTGATCTGCGTGAGAGCGACGGCAGCGGCAGCATCGGCGGCTGTTCCCCCCTGCCGGAGCGCTTCCACTCCCGCATGAACGGCGATGGGAGACATGGTTCCAGTCACCAGCCCCTGCTGCCCCTCAACCACGCGCGCCTGCAGCGGCCATGGCATCTGTTCCGCCTCCTCGGCCCGCGCCTTCTCTTCCACCTTCCACTTTGCCGGCGAAAGATCCGCGCCAAACCCCGACTCTGGAATCAGAACCATGCACATCACGATAAACGCAACCTGCTTCTGCAATCTCATTGTTGAGCTCCTGCATTCGGTGGGGAGGATCCGAACAACCCGGCGCTTTCAAACGCGCGCCGCTTCAGGCTGCCGAGGATTTCGCGTGTATGAAGGGTAAAGCCTTACTTGATGGGTTCAGTCCCGCCACGCCCCGGCCTCGTCCAAGCCACCAACGCTCCAATCCAGACCACCAAAATAAGGGTCGCCATCGGAATCAACCACGCCGGGAACAGCCCATGAATCACGGCCAGATCCACACCCCGATAAGCAGCCAACCAGCTTCCCAGCCGCCAATTCAGCAACAGTAGAATTACCGCCCATCCCAGCACCAGCCGCCTCGTCGCTCGCCTCCAGCCTGCCAGGTAATCCCGGCTGTTCACATGGAACAAATGCCAACCGCCCAGCACAATCATCGCTCCCAACAGGATTGCGCCTGCCAGCCAGTCGTGGGCTTTGAACGCCAGGTAGATCAGCGCGGAAAACATCGCCACATAAATCCCGGCCACCATCGCAACTCTCGAGGCAAGAGTCATCGGAGCTCCGCTGCTCTCCCGCTTCCCCGGCTCCCGCTCTATCTGCCGCCGCATCGCCGCAGCCCGCCGCATAAACAGCACGATGAATGTCCCGACCACCATCGCGTAGAACCAATAGAAGCCTGTCATCACCTCAAAAGACGTCGTGTCGCTCCAAGCGTATCCGTGGCGCAGAGCCTGCACAGCATATCGCCCGGGCACGGCCCACCCCAGCACAAAAACCCAAAAGCATGTGAGCCAGATGCCCTGAAACCGCCGCTCGCGGGCCGTCGGCGCTGACCGCACTGATATCCAGTTCACCATCAAGCCGGCAAACACACCCAAAAACGGCGTCACCGGAGCTAGCCACGCCGCCATCGACCCCGACTTGGCCATCGCCGCGCCCTTGCCTGCCATGCCCACGCCCAACGATGCCGCGGGAGCGGCTGGAAGCATGGCGAGCACTGCGTTTGAAAAGCCATGACCCGGCGCTGTCCGGCTCAACGTGCCTTCCACGAATGCAACCACTTCTTCGTGCAGCAGTTTGCGCCCGCGCGAGAGCCGCTGTTTCACGGCGTCTTCGCTCAACTCCAACTCGGCCGCCACGCGTTCAATGGATTTCTCTTCGCGGTAGAACAGAATCAGCGGTTCCCGATAGGCATCGGGAATCCGCTCCAGCGCGCGCCACAGAATCGCCTCTTCCTCACGGCTCACGGCTAGCGCCGATGGCGACGCCTCCTGCGATTGCGGCTCCTCGATCGCATCCAATGCTTCCGCGGCGTGAATCGGCTCGCGGCCCTGCCGCCGGAATTCCTTGCCCACCAGGAAGCGCGTGATGCCGCATAACCAGGACCGGAGCCGCGCAGGATCGCGCAGTTCGGAGAGCTGTTCCCACGCGGCAAAAAAGGTTTCCTGCGCCAGATCTTCACTCAAGCTCAAGCTACCGGTGGCGTTGTAAGTGATGGAGCAGACCAGCGATTGGTATCGCTTGACGATCGTCGCAAAGGCGGTGCGGTTCCCTGTCAGACTCCATTCCACCAGTTGCGCGTCGCTGTTCCCTGAGATTTTCGGGATCATCGTCATACCTCATCGTATAAGTACCCGGACAAGGTGAAAAAGTGACAGGAAATGGTTGGGGTACGCGGAAACTGGGCCCAGTGAGCCTTTGCCAGGGCGCCCAGTGCACCGAAACGGGTAGTCAGCGCCGCCTGCTCTCAATCGGTTATCGACTCAGGAAGCCTCTGAATGAGTCCGCGCTTTGAAAGGGCGCGGCTTTAAAGGTCCCCTCTTTCCCCATCGGAGTCCGCTGGTGTGTCAATTTAGTAACCCCCCGCGCCCTTGCTAATTAACAACCTCCCGTGACATGCTGCCTCGAATCGCGATACCCTGTGGTATCCGTGCATGGCGCGGATGAAGGAGTTCCTCAACCCCAATGCCTATCCAAACAACCTCCAAGATCTGGCACAACGGCAATCTCATTCCCTGGGAGGACGCCACCCTCCATGTGATGAGCCACGTAATCCACTACGGCTCAAGCGTTTTTGAGGGAATCCGCTGCTACGGGCAACCGCACGGCTCGGCCGTCTTCCGGCTGCCGGAGCATATGCAGCGCCTGCTCGACTCAGCCAAGATCTATCGCATGGACCTGCCCTTTACGCTCGAAGAGCTTTGCGCCGGAGTCGTGGATGTGATTGAAGCCAACGGCGTTACGCCCTGCTACATCCGCCCCATCGCGCTGCGCGGCTACGGCGAAATCGGCGTCAGCCCCAAGGGTTCCCCTATCGAGGTTTACATCGCCAACTTTCCCTGGGGCAAGTACATCGCCGGCCACGGCGGCGCGGACGTCTGCATCTCGAGTTGGAACCGCCTGGCGCCGAACACCCTGCCTTCCCTGGCAAAAGCCGGCGCCAACTACATGAATTCTCAGCTCATTCACATGGAAGCCGAGATCAACGGCTACCAGGAGGGCATCGCCCTCGATGTGAACGGACTGGTCAGCGAAGGCTCAGGCGAGAATGTCTTCATCGTCCGCAACGGCGTGCTCTACACCCCGCCCTTGGCCAACTCCGCCCTTTCCGGCATCACCCGCGACAGTGTGCTCACCATCGCCCGCCACCTGGGCCTTGCCGTGACTGAGCAGGCACTCCCCAGGGAGCTCCTCTACATCGCCGACGAAGTCTTCTTCACCGGCACCGCCGCTGAAGTCTCCCCCATCCGCTCCATTGACCGCATCGTCATCGGCGACGGAAAGCCCGGCGAGATTACAAAGAACATCGCCGACGAATTCTTCGGCATCGCCAACGGCCTCAAGCCAGACCGCTTCGGCTGGCTCACCCCTGTCAAAGTCACCGCCAACGAACCGGTAACCGTCTAACCACTGCACCTCACCTCTTGCCTCGGGGCGGCTCCCAACAGCCGCCCCTTACTTCTGCCCGGCAACTCCGAACCCTTCCGCCTGAAGCTCAGCGACTGCGCGGCGCCGCTGCCCCTGCGCGGCACTCCGGATGCGCCGGGCGAGTATCATGGAGACGAACCGGCTGATCACTGACAACTGACCACTGACAAGAAGGAAGATTGCCGCACGTGAAACCCGATATGAGAGTTTCGTTGGCCGGGCTGGAACTGGTTAACCCGGTGATCGCAGCCAGCGGCACCTTCGGCTACGGCATCGAATTTGAAGAGATCGTCTCGCTGGAGCGAATCGGCGGGTTTGTCACCAAGGGCATCTCGCTGGAACCCATGGCCGGCCACACCGCGCCGCGCATTATTCAGACTGCGGCCGGGATGCTCAACGCCATCGGACTGCAGAATGTGGGCGTCGAGGACTTCCTGAGCCGCAAACTGCCTCCGCTGAGCCGCTATCCCCGCTGCAAGGTCATCATCAATGTCTTTGGGCACACGGTGGGCGAGTACATTGCGGTCATTGAGCGGCTCAACCAGGCCGAGGGCATCGCAGCTTATGAGCTGAACGTCTCCTGCCCCAATGTTCATGCCGGTGGCATGGCCTTCGGCGCCGATCCCGGTTCGCTCGAATACCTGGTCAGCCGGGCCAAGTCCGCCTCGATGCGGCCGCTCATCGTCAAGCTTTCGCCCAATGTGACCTCGATCGCGAACATGGCCAAAATCGCTGAGCAAGCCGGCGCCGATGCATTGAGCCTGACCAACACATTCCTGGCCATGTCTATCGATGCGGAGACCCGCCAGCCGCGCCTGAGCAACGTCACGGGGGGGCTGTCCGGGCCGGCCATCAAGCCGATCGCCCTGCGCATGGTCTACGAAGCGGCGCGCGCCGTGACGGTTCCGATCCTCGGCATGGGTGGCATCGTCACTCCTGAAGATGCCGTCGAGTTCCTGCTCGCCGGGGCCACCGCCGTCCAGGTGGGTACGGCCAGCTATGCGGACCCTCGTGCCGTCGAGCGGCTGGCTCGCGGCCTCGAGTCCTGGTGCCGCAACCACCAGGTGGAGCGGGTCGCCAGCCTGACTCGAGCCCTGGAGACACCGCGCAACAAAACAAGCTCCGAGAGCCATCGCGGCTAGCTCACTCTGCCGTTCCTGGAAACTCAGTTCCTTCAGGGTGTCAACTATCGTTGCCCAGGGTTGCCCGTGTGATGCAGCCCTTGACCGAGCCACGCGGCCAGCCCCAAAGAGTTCCGACCAAAGAAGTGTGACGTAGCGCACAGCGACCTGTTATTTCAAATGCGTAGTTTCGCTCACATCCGGTGATGTAACCCACGTGGCCTGCGCACGCCGTTCCTTGGCCATAAGGGAAGCTTCACCCGGAACCTGCACAGCGAGCGAGGTAGGCATGGGTAACTCCATTTGGGAATCAATGCAGCAGAAAGGCTACAGCCGCAGAGACTTTCTTCAGTTCTGCGCCGCAGCCGCTACGGTGGCCGGGTTTGGGCAAACCGGCGTCGCCCAGGTTGTCTCGGCATTCGAGAAGAAAGAAAAACCGGCCGTTGTTTGGATGCACTTCCAGGAGTGCACCTGCTGCAGCGAGTCGTTCATTCGCGCGTCCCACCCCATTGTGGTGGATGCGCTGCTGGATGTGCTGGACTTGAACTATACCGAAACGCTGATGGCAGCCTCGGGGTTCCAGGCTGAAAAGTGCCTCACCGATACGATCGCAAACAACAAGGGCAAGTACATTGTGCTGGTGGAAGGCGCGGTGCCGACCGGCAATGACGGCGTCTACTGCATGATCGGCGGCAAGACCGCGGAATCGATTCTGCAGACCGTGGCCAAGGATGCGGCCGCGATTGTGGCGTGGGGCAGTTGCGCTTCAAACGGTTGCGTTCAGGCAGCCAAGCCAAATCCGACCGGCGCCACGCCGATCTATAAGCTGGTGGACAAGCCGGTGATCAACGTGCCCGGATGCCCGCCGATTGCCGATGTGATGATGGGCGTTGTCACCCACCTTCTGGTGCTGGGTCAGATTCCGGCGCTGGACAGCCAGGGCCGTCCCAAGGAGTTCTACGGGCGGCGTGTTCACGATACCTGCTACCGCCGGCCCAACTACGACGCCGGCCTGTTCGTCGAGTCGTTTGACGACGAGAACGCCCGCAAGGGGTATTGCCTGTATAAGATGGGCTGCCGCGGTCCGGTCACCTACAACGCCTGTTCAGTGGTGAAGTGGAACGAAGGCACAAGCTATCCCATCCAGTCGGGCCATGGGTGCATCGGCTGCAGCGAAGCAGGCTTCTGGGACAACGGCCCGTTCTATCAGCATCTGGCCTCGTTCCCCGGCTTCGGCGTCGAGAGCACAGCCGATACGGTGGGCGCGGTGGTTGGAGTGGCCACGCTGGCCGGAGTTGCGGCGCACGCGGTGGTAACCAATATACGCAAACGGCCAGTGATTGCAGAAGTGCACACTGAAGACCAAAAGGAGTCGTGAGCTATGGCACGCGTAGTCGTCGATCCGATCACTCGTATTGAAGGCCACCTGCGCATTGAGGCAGTGGTGGAAAATGGCGTCATTACCGACGCATTCAGCGCAGGCACGATGGTGCGCGGCCTGGAGAAGATTCTCATCGGCCGCGATCCCCGCGACGCCTGGGCCATTACCGAGCGCGTGTGCGGCGTGTGTACCACCGTGCACGCTCTCACCAGTGTGCGCGCTGTTGAGAGTGCGCTTGGGATCGCAGTACCTCCCACCGCTGAGCTTATCCGCAACATCATGATGACCACGCAGTATGTGCAGGACCACGTGATTCACTTCTATCATCTGCATGCGCTGGACTGGGTGGACATCGTCAATGCGTTGAAGGCCGATCCGAAGAAAGCCTCGGAGCTGGCGGGATCGTTCTCCAAGTGGGACAAGAACACCCCCGCCTATTTTTCCGATGTGCAGGACAAGATCAAGGCCTTCGCCGCCAGCGGCCTCGGCATCTTCGCCAACGGCTATTGGGGCCATCCGGCCTACAAGCTGCCGCCGGAGGTGAACCTGATCGCGGTGGCTCACTACCTTGACGCGCTGCAATGGCAGAAAGAGATCGTCAAGATCCACACGGTGTTCGGCGGCAAGAATCCGCATCCGAATTACCTGGTGGGCGGCGTTCCCTGCTCCATCGACATGAATGAAGTGGCCGCGATCAACTCCGAGCGGCTGAACCTGGTCGCCAAACTCATCGGCCAGGCGGACGAGTTCATCAACCAGGTCTACATCCCCGATCTGCTTGCGGTGGCTTCCTTCTACAAGGACTGGTCCAAATGGGGCGGCGGGTTGACCAACTACCTCAGCTATGGCGAGTTCCCCACCAAGGGCTACAGCCAGCCGAATTCGTTCAAGTATCCGCGCGGCGTTGTGCTCAATCGCGACCTCAGCACCGTGCATCCGGTCAACGCAACCGATTCCCAGGAGATCAAGGAATACATCGCCTCCTCGTGGTACACCTACGATGGCGGCGACGGTGAGGGATTACACCCGTGGGCTGGCGAGACCAAGCTCAACTACACCGGGCCCAAGCCGCCCTTTGAAACTCTTGAGGGCTTCCAAAAGTATTCATTCCTGAAGACTCCGCGCTGGAAAGAAAACGCAATGGAGGTGGGCCCGCTGGCGAGATTGCTCGTTGCTTTTGCCTCCGGCCGCACAGATGTTCAGGATTTGGTAAAGGACACACTGGGCAAGCTCAACGTGCCCGTTGCCGCTCTGTTCTCCACGCTGGGCCGCACGGCGGCTCGCGGCCTGGATGCAGCGCTGGCCATGATCTGGCTCAAAGAGTTCTACGGCCAGTTGATGGATCGCGTGAAGATCAATGAGGTCTCCACATTCAATGGCGAGTTCTGGGAACCGAAGAGCTGGCCGGCGGAGGCGGAGGGAGTTGGCTTGACTGAAGCTCCTCGCGGCGCGTTGGCGCACTGGATCAAGATCAAGAACGGCGCCATCGACAATTACCAACTGGTTGTGCCGACCACCTGGAACGGTTCCCCTCGGGATGCCAAACAACAGCGCTCGTCCTTTGAAGCGGCGCTGATTGGCACGCCTGTGGCCAACCTCGAACAGCCGGTCGAGATTCTCCGCACGATCCATTCCTTTGACCCGTGCCTGGCCTGCGCCGTGCATCTGTACGATCCGCAGGGACGGCACCTTCACCAGGTTTCCTTCGAGTGACGGCCATGAGTGATCCAAATATCGGCTCCGCGGTTATTGGCGCAGGCAGTGGTTTACCGGCAGCTCCCGAGCGTCCGGTAGAGTATCGGCGAATCTATGTTTGGGAACTGCCGGTGCGCGTCTACCATTGGATCAACGCCGTGGCCCTGGTGGCCCTGTTGATCACCGGCTACCTGATCGGGGCCCCCATGAGCCCGTTCTACGCGGCCGAGGCCTACCAGCAGTACTGGTTCGGGTGGGTGCGGTTCATCCACTTTGTGGCCGCTTTCGTTTACGTGTTCAACTTCCTGGCGCGGCTCTACTGGGGCTTCGTTGGGAACAAGTACTCCCACTGGAACGCCTTCTTTCCGCTCAAGAAGGCGCAACAGGTGGAAATCGTCGACGTCATCAAAGCCGATGTGCTTGAGACCCAGCTGCACGGGCCCATTTCCACAGGGCACAACGCTCTGGCCGGTGTGATCTACTTCGGCACCTTTTTGGCGTTTGTTTTCCAGAGCATCACCGGCTTCGCCCTCTACTCCAGCATGAGCAACTCGTGGCTGCCACGGATGTTCACCTGGATCGTTCCGCTGATGGGCGGCGAATTCGGCGTGCGCTTCTGGCATCACACGTTTATGTGGTTCTTTGTCACGTTTATCATCATTCACATCTATCTCGCCTTCTATCACGACTACATCGAGGGCCGTGGCACTGTATCCTCGATCATAGGCGGGTGGAAGTTTGAGCGAGAGAAGCGTGACAAGTAGTCAGGAAACAAATGACAGGGTAAAGACACTGGTGCTTGGGCTTGGCAACGTCCTGATGGGCGATGAAGGCATCGGCGTCTACGCGGTAAGAGCTCTAGAAACACGGCTGGCAGCGCACCCGTTGCCAGCCGTGGAGTGTCTCGACGGCGGCACCGGCGGCTTTACGCTGCTGGAGCCGCTGGAACAAGCTGGCCGCATCATCCTGATCGACGCCGCAAACGACGGCAACCCGGTAGGGACCGTCTCGCGCACCACTCCCCGCTTTACCCGTGATTACCCGCCCACAATCACAGCCCACGATGTCGGCATGAAAGATCTGCTGGATATGTTCTACATCCAGGGCGGCACGCACGAAATCATCCTCTACGCCATCACCATCGACCCGAAACAGCCTATCCGGATGAGCCTATCCGAAGGCGGAGAAAGAGCGGCTCGCGAAGCCGTAGAACGAATCCTGGCCGAGCTGAACGCGGCCTAGCCCTCCGCGTAGCGCCACCAGCAAATGAGCCTTCTGTCGCGTCCACCAAACCCCGCGAGCGCCAGGAGCCGAGGGTGGCTGCCCCACCGCAGGTGGTGGAATTGCTTTTCTCCAGACCCGCAGCTATCATCTTTATATGAACGGTCTGCCCTGTCGTCGCTGCTGTACGCCGCCTCGCGCGCACAGGTGACCTGGGTCTGAAAGTCCGATCTAAAATCCACGGTTTCTGAATGCCCGCGATACAGCCGTGCTGTCGCGGGATTTCTATTTCTGCCGGAAAAGGGAAATATGACTCAAGTTGTTCCAGTAAAAGAGACAGGCGCCCAACGTGCCGAGCGCCTGAAGCGCGAAAAGAACCCATGGGCGGCCTTTGACGAAGTGCGCGCCTTTGCCCGCGAGGGCCGCTCCAGCGTCGTTCCCGAGTGGGCTTCCTTCTACTTCAAATGGTGGGGCATTTACACGCAGGGCGATGGCATTGGCGCCGTCGGCGGCAAGGGCGGCGAGGGTCTGGCCTCGGAATACTTCATGATGCGTATCGCCATTCCAAACGGCATCCTGTCGGCCAACCAGCTTCGCGTCATCGGCGGACTCACGCGGAAGTACGCTCGCAACCTTGCCGACATCACCGTTCGCCAGGCCATCCAGCTTCACTGGCTCACCATCGAATCGCTCCCCGAGGTGGTGGACGCGCTCGACGCCATTGGGCTGTCACCCAAGGGAGCCTGCGGCGATGTGGTGCGCAACGTAACCGGATGCCCGCTGGCTGGAGTCGCCGCCGATGAGCTGATTGACGCCTCTCCGCTCGCCTTTGAGATTGCACAACTGCTTGCCGGAAATCCGGAATTCTTTAACCTGCCACGAAAATTCAAGATCTCTGTCTCGGGCTGCCCCTCGTGGTGCAACAATCCGGAGATCAACGACATCGGGCTTACGGCCGCGAAACACAACGGCGTGGTCGGCTACTCACTGCGCGTGGGCGGCGGGCTCTCGGCCGACCCGCACCTCGCAGTCCGCCTCGATGCCTTCATCCTGCCTGACCAGGCGCTTCGCGTCGTTCGCGCCATCGCCGAAATCTTCCGCGATCAGCAGGGCCTGCGCGAAAGCCGGGATCGCGCGCGCATGAAGCATCTGTTCATGAAAGAGGGTTGGACCGCCGATAGCTTCCTGGCTGAGCTTCAATCCCGGCTTGATTTCACGCTTCTGCCTGGCGCTCCCGAGCAAGTGCCCAACGACATCTTCCGCGATCACGCCGGCATCAATCCGCAGCGGCAGGCCGGCCTCAGTTCCGTCGGAGCCTCCGTCCTTCGCGGCCGGTTGACTGGCGAGCAAGTGGAGGCCGCAGCGGACTTGGCCGAGCGTTTCGGCAGCGGAGCCCTCCGGACCACAGTCTCCCAAAACCTTCTGTTCATCGATGTCCCCAACGGCAGGGCCGCGGAACTGGCCGCAGAGCTTGGCAAAATCGGTCTCCAGGTTGACGGTTCTTCGTTCTGGCGGGGAGCAATCGCCTGCACAGGCACGGAGTTTTGCAAGCTGGCCATCACGGAGACCAAGGGCTTTACAAGTTGGCTGGTCGACGAACTCGAAGAGCGGCTGCCGGGCTTCGACCAGGAGCTCAAGCTCAACGTAACCGGTTGCCCCAACGGTTGCGGCCAGCACTGGATTGCGGACATCGGCATCGAGGGCAAGAAGATCAAGCATGAGGGCAAGCTGACCGACGCCTTCTATTTCTGCCTCGGCGGAGCGGTGGGTCAGCATGCTGCAATCGCTCGCCCGGTCGGCTATCGCTGCCCTGCACCGCTTATACCCGATGCCATTGAGCGCCTGCTGCGCCAATACCTGGCGGACCGGCAACCCGAGGAGAACCTTCGCGCCTGGTTCAGCCGCCATTCCAATGACGAACTCCGCGCACATCTCGCCGGCCCCCAACCGGGCGGTGAGGTTCTGACCGCCGTTGAACGCGACGCGCCGACTGGCCGAGTGCCGCATGGCGTGGGTGATTGAGGAAAAAGTCATGAGCATGTTGCCAATCTTTCTGAAGCTCGACGGCCGCCGATGCCTCGTTGCAGGCGCGGGGAGCGTTGCGCTAGACAAAATTGGCAGCTTGCTCAAGACCGGCCTCAAACTCCGCGTCATCGCTCCCAACGCACGGCCTGAGATCCAGCAGTTGGCCGCCGAAGGCAAACTCGAATGGATTCAGCGGGCATTTGAACCTGCGGATCTCGACGGCAACTTTCTGGCGATCGCGGCCACCGACGCGCCTGAAGCCAACGCACTGGTTTATCGGGGATCGGTCGAGCGAGGCATCCTTTGCAATAGCGTCGACGACATTCCAAACTGCGATTTCTATTTTGGTTCAATCGTCAGCCGCGGCGACCTGCAGATTGCCATCTCCACTGCCGGACAAAGCCCCGCAGTAGCCCAGCACCTCCGCCGCGAGATCGACGAGCAACTGCCCCAAGACCTTGGCCCCTGGCTTGAAAACCTCGGCAAACTGCGCCGCGAGGTTCTTGAACTTCATCCCGGTGGCGAGGCGCGCAAATCCCTTTTGCACCAACTGGCACAACGCCAGGTCTGCGAATCTGAATCCTGCCCATCCCGCCAATTGGCTCACGCGCCGCTTGAGCCCAAGCTGACTGACGAAGACGACATCGCATTCTGCGATGAGAGTCACGACCTTCTTGAGCCGTTGCTGCGAAACCTTGAAGGCGACGCTGATTCTTCTTTGGAAACGGTTCACCTAGTAGGGGCCGGTCCGGGCGACCCCGACCTGCTCACTGTCAAGGCCCTGCGCCTTATTCAGACCGCCGACGTCATCCTGCACGACGACCTGGTTCCGCAGACGATTCTAGATCTTGCCTCACCCTCGGCCGAAGTTCTTAACGTTGGCAAGCGCTGCGGCAGCAAGACCATCACGCAGACCGAAATCAACTTCCTGATGATCGAAAACGCACGCGGGAATCGCAGCGTGGTTCGACTCAAGAGCGGGGACCCGCTGATCTTTGGCCGCGCTGCAGAAGAGATTGCCGCGTTGACGGAAGCTGGCGTGCCGTTTCAAATTGTCCCCGGGATCACTGCCGCTTTTGCTGCCGCCGCCGCCATCGGCTGCTCGCTGACGAGCCGGGACGCCGCATCGAACGTGATCTTCTCTACGGGCCATCACGCGCAGTCGGGCAGACAGGACAAACAGGACAGGCAGTCGCCGTTGCATGAGTTGGAAGACGCAACCCGCGTGGTGTACATGCCGGGCCGCGATCTGCATCTGCTGGCGCAGGAATGGCTCGAGCAAGGGTTGCCACCGGACTTCCCCTGTGCCGTGGTTTCCCGCGCCGCTCAGCCCGGCCAGCAAATTCGATCTACCACTCTCGCCGCCCTCGGCGACGCCGAACCGACTCTCGCGCCCAGCCTGTTGATAGCAGGCTGGGCCATTCGGGAGATCGCTGCTGCACATCAACTGGCAGCAAATGGCGTTCCAGTTACAGCCGGTTAATTCGATGATTCCCAGGTCTCAGAGGTGAGACCTGGGGCACCCGGCTGTCTTGAATCAGGCCTCTTGGCTTCCCACCCATCGCTAGGAAAAAGCGATGGATGGGGCACCTGGCATTTGTTGTAGCGCCTTCAACAGACAGGCATCTGAGGTCACGCGAGGTCGAAGCGGTCCAGGTTCATCACCTTGCTCCATGCCGCCACAAAGTCATGCACGAACGACTGCTGCGAGTCGTCAGACGCATAGACTTCGGCGAGGGCTCGGAGCTGAGAGTTCGAACCGAAGACGAGATCGACTACTGTCCCCGTCCACTTGAGATTGCCGGTTGCACGATCGCGGCCCTCTAAAACACCTTCGGAAGTAGCGGACTTCTGCCACTTCGTATTCATGTCGAGGAGATTCACGAAGAAGTCATTGGTCAAGGTTCCGGGCCTCTTGGTGAAAACGCCATGTTCGGACTGCCCAAAGTTGGCATTCAGTGCGCGCAAGCCACCGATGAGAACCGTCATCTCGGGAGCGGTCAGCGTGAGCAGGTTTGCTCGATCCACCAGCAACTCAGCCGCTGATGCTTCGTCTCCTTTGCGGAGGTAGTTGCGGAACCCGTCCGCGGCGGGCTCCAGTACGGCGAAGGAGGCAACATCGGTCTGCTCCTGCGATGCATCCGTGCGCCCTGGCGAGAACGACACCTTCACGTCGTGGCCGCCCTTCTTTGCAGCTTCCTCGACGGCTGCGCAGCCGCCCAGAACGATGAGGTCGGCGAGCGAGACCTGCTTCTTACGGGATTGGCCACCGGATTGGGCGCCGTTGAAATCCTTCTGGATCGCGGCCAGAGATTCAAGGACCTTCGCCAGTTCTGCCGGCTGGTTGACCTCCCAATCTTTTTGCGGCGCAAGGCAAATCCGCGCTCCGTTAGCCCCGCCGCGCTTGTCGCTGCCGCGGAAGGTTGAAGCGGACGCCCATGCCGTCGTGACCAGTTGGGGGATGGAGAGCCCGGACGAGAGGATTTTTGCCTTCAGGGCAGCAATATCCTGCTCGCCGATCAGTTCATAATCGACTGCGGGAGTCGGGTCCTGCCAAATCAGCGGCTCCGCCGGAACCAGCGGGCCAAGATACCGCGAGAGAGGCCCCATGTCGCGGTGCGTCAGCTTGAACCAGGCCTTGGAGAAGGCGTCTGCCAACTCCTGCGGATTCTCGAGGAAGTGCCTCGAAATCTTCTCATAGGCCGGGTCCAATTTCAGAGACAGGTCCGTCGTGAACATGATGGGGGCGTGCTTCTTCTTGGGGTCGTGAGCATCCGGTACGGTACCCGCAGCAGATGCGTCCTTGGGCGTCCATTGGTTGGCGCCGGCGGGGCTCTTGGTGAGTTCCCATTCATAGCCGAACAGGTTTTCCAGGTAGTTGTTGTCCCACTTCACCGGGTTCGTGGTCCATGCGCCCTCCAAACCGCTGCTGATCGTATCAGCGCCTTTGCCGCTGCCAAAGCTGTTCTTCCAGCCCAGGCCTTGCTCTTCGATGCCGGCGCCCTCTGGTTCCGGACCGACATACTTGATGGGATCGGCAGCGCCATGAGTTTTGCCGAAGGTGTGTCCGCCGGCGATGAGGGCAACTGTCTCCTCGTCATTCATCGCCATGCGAGCGAACGTCTCGCGGATATCCCGAGCCGCGGCAATTGGATCCGGCTTGCCATTCGGCCCTTCCGGATTCACATAGATCAGGCCCATCTGAACGGCGGCGAGAGGATTGTCGAGCTGACGGTCGCCACGGTAGCGTTCGTCTCCCAGCCACTTGCCCTCAGATCCCCAGTAAATGTCGTCCCCCGGCTCCCAGACGTCCTCGCGCCCACCGCCGAAACCGAAGGTCTTGAGTCCCATCGACTCCAGCGCCACGGTACCAGCGAGAACGATCAGGTCGGCCCAGGAAAGTTTCCGGCCGTACTTCTGTTTGATCGGCCAGATCAACCGGCGCGCTTTGTCGAGACTCACATTGTCCGGCCAACTGTTGAGAGGAGCAAAACGCTGTGCGCCGGAGCCCGCGCCGCCACGGCCGTCGGCGATGCGATAGGTGCCTGCGCTGTGCCACGCCATACGGATGAAGAACGGCCCATAGTGTCCGTAGTCCGCAGGCCACCAGTCCTGCGACGCCGTCATCAAGGCATGGAGGTCCTTGATCACGGCATCCAAGTCGAGGCTCTTAAACTCCTCGGCGTAATTGAAAGCCTCGCCCATGGGATTGGACAGGGCCGAGTGCTGGTGCAAGATCTTCAGGTTCAGTTGATCGGGCCACCAGTTTGCGTTCGTTGGGGTTCCAGCCACTGTGTGCTTGCGGGCGCCGTTCGAGAACGGGCATTTTGCATCGCCTGACATGGTGTTCTGATCGTCGACTATCGGTGGTCCGGGGGTCTTTGTTTCGCTTTCAGACATGTGCAGCTCCTCATGAATGCTTCATTTGATTGCATAATCTTGGATGCTTCCTGCCTTCGAGGGTTTCGGCATCTCATCAAAACTAAGCTCCCTGGTTCGATAAATCAAATTGGCGGTTCACAGGATGAAAACGCGGCCATCCTCGGCAAATCCTCCTCGATAACGCTTCAAGAATCGCATCGCGCCGTCGGCCTGGCTGACGGCCAGATTGATCCTGCGGGACAGCTCGAAACCAACCCGTTCCGGCTTCGTGTGCTGTGCAAAAGCCCCGCAATACTCGTTAAACAATCCCAATTCTGCACAGCATTCTTAGGATTTTCCAAGAAGAGGAATTCGGGCCTCCCTTATCCACAATTACCCCGCCTTCCACCGTTGACCCCGCACCCCAGTCTCCTTAGAGTTTGTAATCGAGACTCTGTAATCGGATAGCAATCCTTCCCGCCGCAAGGGCGGCGGTGGAATGTTGCCGCCGGTTTCCGCACTCCAGTCGCGCAGCCCGATTCATTCGGAGAGAAAATGCTGAAACTAAAGAAGATCCACATCCTCGGCTTCAAAAGCTTTTGCGACCGGACGGAATTGAGCGTGCCGGGAACAGGCATTGCCGTGGTGGTGGGACCAAACGGCTGCGGCAAGTCGAACATTCTGGACGGGGTGAGCTGGGTGCTGGGCGAACAGAGCGCCAAATCCCTGCGCGGCACACACATGCAGGACGTGATCTTTTCCGGAACTCGCGAGCGCAAGGCGCTGGGAATGGCCGAAGTGACGCTGACCCTGGTTGATCCCGAAGCCTTCGAGGGGCCGATACCGGTTGAGCCCGAGGTGATGGTCGACCACGATGGTCCGGCCGACTGGGACGAGGACGAAGTACGCCGCCAGCGAGCCGTCGAGGCCGACGAGATTATCGCCGCCGAACAGCCGGGACAGGTGCTAGATCCCCAAGAAAGCGATGAAGACGGGCCAGATCCAATGTTAGCCGAATCGCAGTCCGCGTCGGCAGGCCAGGGTCCGCAGGCAGTGGTGCTCAAGATTCGACGCCGCAAGTTCCAGCGCACGCCGCAAAAAGGCGAGATCGTGATTACCCGGCGGCTGTTCCGCACCGGGGAGAGCGAGTACCTGTTGAACGGCAAGCTTTGCCGGCTGCGCGACATTCAGGACATCTTCATGGGCACGGGCCTGGGGCCGGAGAGCTACGCGATTATTGGTCAGGAGCGGATCGGCCAACTGCTCAGCTCCAAGCCGCATGACCGCCGGGCCATCATCGAGGAGGCTGCGGGGATTACACGGTTCAAGAACAAGAAGCGTCTGGCGGAGCTGCGCCTGGAGAGCGCCAAGCAGAACCTTGCGCGCGTGGACGATATCTTTGAGGAAGTCACGCGGCAAATGAACAGCCTGAAAAGGCAGGCGGCGAAGGCAGAGCGGTTTGCTGCCGTGCGAGACGAGCTGCGGGGGCGGTTGCGGGTGGTTCTGGCCAGCCGCATGGCGCTGATGGATGCGGTGCAGACCCGGCTGGAGCAGGAGATCGCTTCCCTCACTGAGCGGATTAACGGCTCTGCGGCCGAGATCGGCACGCTGGAAGCCAGCCAGCACACGCTCACCGAGCGCGGCTATGAGTTGGATGGCGAGGGCCAGGACGCGCAAAACCGGGCCAACCAAGCGGCGGTCGAGCTGGAACGGGCGACAGCAAGGGAGCGCGGCAACGCCGAACGCGTGGGCGAGTTGGAGGCGCGGATCACGGCAGCCGGCACGGAGCTGGAGCAGACACGAACGCAGTTGAGCGGCATTGCCGAAGAGCGAGCGCAGCAGCACGCGTTTCTTGAGACGGCGGCAGGAGAAGCCAAGGCCTTTCGCCAGCAGGTGGAAGCGCGACAGCAGGAAGCACGCACGGCAGCCGAAGAAGTTTTTACGGCGGAGCGGCAGTTGGAATCCAGCCGCCGCCACGCCATGCACCTGTTGACCCTGGCCGGCAACGCCCGCAACTACACGGCCCAGGGCGAAGAGAGCCTGGCTGCCCTGGAGCGCGAAGCGGAGCGATTGGCGTCGGAGATTGGCCAGGCGCGAAACGAGCAGGAGAACCTGGGCGTCGAGAGTGGGCAAGCCCGGCAGCGCTTTGAGTCCGCGGCGGAAGCGCTGAAGAGGCTCGAAAGCGAGATTGCCGCTCTTCGCGAGGCATTGCAGTCAAGGCGGGCTGAAGAGAATACGCAACGCACGCGGGCCAACCAACTGCGCAGCGAGCAGGCCACTGTGGCCGGGCGGGGCAACTCACTCGAGGCGCTGATTCGCAATCACAGCTACTCCACTGACACGGTGCGGCGGCTCCTGAAACCCGGCGCGCTGGGACAGAGCGTGGCGCCAGTGGGTACGCTGGCGGACTTTCTGGAGGTAAGCGGCGCACACGAAGGCGTGGTGGACGAGTTTCTTCGCGAGGAGCTGAATTATGTGGTTGTTGAGAGCTGGGTGGCTGCCGAGGAGGGCGTCCGCCTGCTCAAGTCCGGCGTCGATGGCCGCGCCACTTTTCTGATCCACCCTGGCGGCGATACGCAAGGCAGCGCTTTGAATGAAAGTGACGACTCGATCAGTGGGCCTGGCTTGACCCCGCTGAAGAACTCGATCCGGGTTCTGAATGGTTTTGGGCGGTCGCTGGAGTCGATCCTGCCCAAGCTCAGGAACGGGTATCTGGTTGAGGACTCAGGCGAAGCTCTACGGCTGTCCGCGCGGCACTCCCAAGGCTATTTCCTGACGCCGGAGGGGGAATGCTTCCACAACGCGACGGTGACCGGCGGAAAACCGGCAAGCGAAGGACCTTTGGCGCTGAAGCGCGAGTTGCGCGAGACGGCGGCCCGGCTGGCCAAGCTGGAAACCGGCCTGGCGCAGGCGGAGGCTGAAGCAGCAACGCTGACCCGGACCATCGAAGAGATGACGGCGCAAGTTGAGGCGCGCAGCGGAGAACGGCGGCAGGCCGAGACCGATAGCGCCAACCAAGGCGCGGCGCTGAAACAGATGGAAGGCGAGGTGCAGCGCATCGAGAGGCGTCTGCAAGAGTGGACGGCGCAGGCGGCACGCAACAAGGATGCGCGCGAGGCCAAGCACTTCGCCATCAGTGAAAAGCGCGAGGAGACCCAGCGCCTGGAGGCGGAACACGCGCAAGCCGAGGCTGGCCTCGATGCATTGCAGGCAGAACTGGCCACACTGCGCCAGAAACGCGAAGGCTTGCAGCAGGAGGCGGCGCAGGTCACCGCGGAGCTGGCCGGCCTGGAAGAGCGGAGGCGCGGCGCGGAGGCGGCCTTCCAACGCATCGATCGGCTCCATGCCGACCTGGACCGCCGTGTGCTAGCCACCGCGCAGCAGCGGGTGGCCGCGGAGACGGAGCGGGAACAGCGCATTCGCGAAAGCGCCGAGTTGGCTGGACGACAGAAGGAACTGGCAGAAGTGCGCGCCGAGGCGCTGGCCCAGGCGCAGACTCTTGCCGCGCAGGCGCAGACACTGCGCCATCAGTTGGCGGCCATGGAGGCACAACTGAAGACCGGGCGGGCATCTCTGGACCAGTTGCGCGAGGACCGCTCGAGCCGCTCGGCCGAGCTGGCCAAGTTGCACTCCGATCTGGAATACCTTGAGGCAAGCTGCCTGACCGAAGTCAACGTCGAGGCCCAGGTGCTGCGTGCCGACCCGATCATGGAGCGCCTGGCTGATCAGGCTCTCACCGCCGAGGAGGAGACCTGCCACACACTGCGCCAGCGGATTGAGCAGATGGGTCCGGTAAACATGATGGCTCTTGAGGAATACAAGGAGACGGCCGACCGGCACGGATTCCTCGATACGCAGCGCAAGGACCTCATCGATTCGATCGAGAACACACAGGAGACGATCAAGGAGATCGATCTGATCTCGCGCACCAAGTTCGACGAGGCTTTTGCCAGGATCAACGAGAACTTTGCCCAGGTTTTCGGGCGCCTGTTCCAGGGCGGGCAGGCCTTCCTGCGGGTCACGGACGCGGAAAATCAGGCCGAGAGCGGACTGGATATTGTCGCCTCGCCGCCGGGAAAGAAACTGCAAAATGTGCTGCTGCTCTCCGGCGGAGAAAAGGCGCTGACCGCTCTGGCTTTGCTGGTCGCGATCTTCCAGTTCCGGCCCAGCCCCTTTTGTGTGCTCGACGAGGTGGATGCCCCGCTGGACGAGACGAACGTGGGCCGGTTCGGAGACCTGATGCGCGTCTTGAGCAAGGACACGCAGTTCCTGGTGGTCACCCACTCCAAGCGCATGATGCAGTTCGCCGATATGATCTACGGCGTCACCATGCAGGAACCTGGTGTCTCCAAGGTGGTGAGTGTGCGTTTGGGCAGCCACGAGCAGAGGCGGGCTACGGCGTAGACTGGACGACTCGGAGAATCAAATTAACTGGTCGTAGACTGTTTTGCGCAGCAGCTTTCCCTTCCAATATTGCACGTGCGCATACAGCGGGATCGTGCATGCCGGATCAGGTTGATTGTCGACCAGCGAATCCTTTGAAGGCGCCTGCTTGGAATCATCGTAGTAGCCAAGACTGCCGCTGATGATATCCAGCGGCGACCAGAGATTGATCCAACGCGGCCCAGGGCGCTTGCGGCCGGGAACGTAGCGGAAATCATACTTGCTAATCAACGGCTGAATGGCACAGGCCATCATTTCGCGGATTCTCCCAATCTGCGTCGCGCGATTGAACTGTGCGCGGAAGATGAATGCGGCCTTGTCCAGGGGCGATCCGAAGGTGATGAGGGCCCGTGTGCGTTCGACGGCCCGGTTTGGTGCGCCCGGCAGGTTGCTCGTGTTTTCAATATTGAAGATCGCGTTGAGCGTGTCATAGGCCAGCACGGTACCCAGCGAGTGGGCGACAAAGACAATGTTCTGATAATCGGGGATCCATTCGGCGTTTGGAGTCTCCGGCGGCGCCTTTTCAGCGCCTGCCGTGTGCTTGTTGCCGTAGTAGATAAGCCGCGCCGCATCCAAGCCAACCTTCTGGATGGCACTGCGCAGCTCGTCGAATTTGCTGTCTTTGTAGGGTGCGAGATAGGCAGCGACAGCGCCTACATATCCAACAATGAAGTAGCGAATGAGAAAGACCAAGCCTACGAGTGCAGCCCAGGCGATCACTGGAATTGGGTAGTAGGTCCAATGAACATAGGTCCCCGCTGCAGGGATGGGCAATTGCCATGTGGGTCCGGGCGCGCCGGGGCCGCGAAACAGGCTCTCAACCCAACCACTGATTCCGTTCCAAGGCCCGGCAATCTGGCCGTAGATCGTGTTGAGAACCGCCTTGATTGAGTTCAGGGGGTTGGGTGAACTGAGATTTTTGGCAATCTCAGCAACCGCAGCGCCGGCCATGGCGATGATAGCCATGGTGAAACCAAGAACAAGTAGAACCAGAACCAGAACCAGCGGCGTTCCCTTTGTTATGGGCATCGACTTGAATTCACCGAATACCCACCGGTCGAAACTCCACTTCATGCTGAGAAGGCTGCTCTTCAACCCGTTCCACCCACCCTCGAGCAAAAATAGGATGGTGTCCCAGTAGCTAACCTTGCCCTCGGTCAAAGGAGCCCAATACGCCTCATATACATGCGCGGCATGAGCTTCTCCTTTGTCGTCGGTCCAGGCAATCTCGGCCCGGGCCAGAAACTGGCCGGGAGCATCCCCTTTGGGGGCGATGCCTATATGCAGACCGGTGACATTGCCGCCCCTTGCTTCCGCTTCATCGAGGATGGCTGAGGCCAGGTCACTGAGGGTTTCAAAGCGCACTTGTTGCCCCATGCCATGAAAGACCAGGACCGCCGACGCCGCAGGCTCGACGAGGTGGCCGTCTAATAGGCCCTTTGCGGCAGGCTGGGTTGCGGGGGTGTAACGGATGGGAGCAGAAAAGCTGCGTTCGCGCCAACTCATCGCAGGGGACCTCCAATGTGAGCCGTATGGATTGCAAAGAAGATACCACTGGGACGACACGGTGCACAGAAGAATCTGGTATTTACCAAAGATTAAACAGCAGAGTGCGCGGCAAGACGGCGGGCAAAAATTCGCCCCCGAAGGATCTCTTCTCTTCGGAGGCGCTTGCTTTGCACAAGTTAAAAAACGGGGACCAGTAGCCGACGCTGGAGGTCGGTAGCGCGCGGCTACTGGTGATCCCTGCACTAACGAAGCTAGCTGCGGCTTCCCCTTTCCACGGCTACTTCGTGTCGCCCGGCTCTAAGAGAGCGTTCTTGCGAGCTCTCCGAACCATGTTGACAACTGGAGTGTCTCCTATATGGAACTGGCATTCCGTGACGGCCATCACAGTGGTGCGTAACATTTTTCCACACCAGGTTGTCGTTTGTATTGGACCATTTCTTTCATCCCCGTAGCTGGTCAATTCTGGACACAATTACTCGTCACAAGCACATTGACAAACCCAGGCTATCGCTGGAGAATCGGAGATTCAGTTCCCTCGAACGGAAGGCCTTCACGTGACAGCTCTCCTCACAACGAATCTGGGCAAAACCCCCTTGATCGGCCGGGGCAAGGTACGCGATTTGTATGCCGTATCCAACGCGGGCAAGGAGGCATTGCTGCTCGTGGCCACAGACCGCATTTCAGCCTTCGATCACGTGCTGGGAACCGGCATTTCAGGCAAGGGCAAGATTCTTACCCAGATTTCGCTGTTCTGGTTCGACTTGCTGTCAGACCTGGTTCCCAACCATCTGATCACGGCCGATGTAAACAAGTTCCCCTCCGTCTTGCAGCCCTACGCCGACCAATTGGAAGGCCGCTCGATGCTGGTCAAGCGGGCCAACATGTTTCCCGTGGAGTGCGTGGCGCGCGGCTACCTGGCCGGCTCGGGCTGGAAGGAATACCAGGTAAACGGAACCGTTTGCGGCATTCCGCTCCCCAGCGGCCTTCTGGACGGATCGCGGCTCCCGGAGCCGGTGTTTACTCCCGCCACCAAGAGCCAGGACGGCGCCCACGACGAGAATATTTCCTTTGCCGCCACTGAGGCGGTGTTGGGCGCGGCCGATGCCGCCCAGTTGCGCCAGTTGACGCTGGACCTCTACCGGAAAGCCGCGAAGCACGCCGAGTCTTGTGGATTGATTCTGGCGGATACAAAATTTGAGTTTGGTAAGACGGCAGAAGGCATTATCCTTGCCGATGAGGCGTTGACGCCCGATTCCTCGCGTTTTTGGGAGGGTGCGGCTTGGAAGCCTGGGGCCGTGCAGCCTTCATTCGACAAACAGTTTGTACGCGATTATCTTGAAGCAATCCAGTGGAACAAGCAGGCGCCTGCGCCTGGGCTGCCGGATGACGTGGTAGAGCGTACGCAGGCCAAGTATCTTGAAGCCTACCGGCGCTTGACCGGGCGGGATTTAAGCTTGTAGAACGTAGACGGAGCACAGCTCAATGTGGGTAGATTGGACATGGGTAGATTGGGCCATCGTGATCTTCATGGTGCTGTCGGTCCTGGGAGGACTTCAGCAAGGGTTCTTCCGCTCCGCCTGCTCGCTGGGCGGACTGTTGCTGGGTCTGGCGGTGGCGGCCTGGAACTACGCCCGCGTCGCGGCGCTCCTCAGGCCGTTTTTGCGCATCGAGGCGGTGGCGGATACGATCGGCTTCCTGCTGATTGCGCTGGTGGTGATGGGGCTGGCCGGCATCCTTGGCTCAATCTTGGCAAAAACCTTTCACATGCTGGGATTGGGCTGTCTGGACAAGCTTGCTGGGGCGGTATTCGGACTTCTGCAAGGTGCGTTGTTGGTAACGTTGTGTATCTTGGTTGCTGTGGCCTTCTTTCCCAAGGCGCCGTGGCTGGTGGAGGGCAAGCTGCCCAAACAATTCTTTGGAGCCTGCCACCTAAGCACGCACTTGAGCCCGGCGGATCTGGCCGAGCGTGTTCGCGAGGGGCTGAAAACGCTGGAAGAAGAGTCGCCCGAGTGGATGCATCCCAATCACGTGTGATTGCGAGTTGAAGATGGGCACGCAGTAAGAAACAGGTGAAGCTAACACAGGAGCAAGAGGCAGCCGTGAGACGAGAACTGGACAGCCTGGTAACGCAAATGCATTCCAGCGGCATGCGCTATGAGGACGCCGTGCGCGACTTCAAGCGGCAGTATCTGCGCGAAGTATTGATCGCTCACCGGGGAAATCAATGCAAAGCGGCCGAAGAGTTGGGGATGCACCGAAACACGCTGAGCCGCGCCATGGCGGAGTTGGACCTGGATCTTGCCGAAGTGCGCGCCGGTCTCAAGCGTCCGCCCCGCAGCGAGCGTCCTTTATATAGCGCGGTACGACCGGTGTACCGCCAAGGCTGACGATTCACCCGAGGACATGCTGACAACTTCATCCACCCCTGAAGCGCGCGTCGCAATCGAGCCGGGCTTTGCCTGGGACGGGCAGGATGCCTACCTGTTCGACATCGACGGCACGTTGTTGCGGAGCCGCGACCGCATCCACTTTGACTCCTTCGCCTCAAGCGTGCAACGGGTGACGGGATTTGAAATCACGCTGGCCGGCATCCTGTTGCACGGCAGCACGGACACGGCGATCCTGCGCGAGGCCTGCCATCAGGCTGGGGTTCCCGCCGAGGTCCTGGAAGCCCGCATCGAGGCCATCCTGGAAGCGATGCGCCTCGCGGTTGCCGAACGGCGTCACGAAATGGACCTCGTGCGTATGCCGGGCGTGGAACAGACTCTGGACCATCTGGCGCGGCGAGGCGCGCTGCTGGGGATCGCGACCGGCAACCTGGAGATGATCGGCTGGATCAAGGTCGAGCAAGCCGGCCTGCGCGAGTGGTTTCGTTTTGGCGGCTTCAGCGACCACTTTCCGATCCGGGCGGAACTGATCGGCCAGGCGGCGGAAAAAGCCAGAGAGCTGGCCGGCAAGGGAGCCAGCATCTGCGTGGTCGGCGACACTCCGCGCGACATCGAGGCAGCTCGGGCCAATTTCCTTTCTGTGATCGCCGTAGCCACCGGCAAATACAGCTTCGATGAGCTACTCAAGCATCAGCCGGAGGCCTGCGCTTCGTCCCTGGCCGATCTGATGGCATTTGCACGGACCGCGCAGTGAAACGGCGCCGCAGCAGGACGACTCCATGGGCAGCAATTGCCGCGGAAAAGACCGTTGCTTTCCACGCCAGCGACAAAGACCCGTCGGTAGGGATCTCGGCTCAGTGGAGTTTTTCCGCAACCAGTTTTGCCCCTAAGGCATACGCTTTACGGAATCTGACTGGGATTCGACTCTTCTGCGCAGTCTTGGCAGGATTGTTGCTGGCAACGGCGGCGAGCGCAGGACGTGCCGAAGCTCCGGCCCAACCTACACCCGCTCAAGCCCAGGCCACAAGCCCAGCCGCCGCGCCGGCCAAAGACGATAAAACGGCCAAGCAGCCAACTGGCAGCGACCGGCGGCGCGCTGTCAAGCTCTTTCTCGATGCGAGCAAGCTCTTCGAAAAGGAAGAGTTTGAACAGGCCATGCAGAGCTATCAGCGGGCGGCCACGCTCGACCCTTCCAACGCCAACTACCCACTGGCAGCCGCACTAGCCCGCAGTCACGCCGTGACGGCGCTGATTCAAGCCGCCGCAAAAGACCGGTTCCGTTCCGATGCGGCAGCCGAGCGCGCAGCCCTGGCTCGTGCTCTCGAACTCGACCCCAGGAACATCCAGGTCACCGAGCATCTTCACGAATTGGGCGATGACGCGCTGAGGCAGCAGTCAGCTCCCCTCTACGAGCAGGCTGCAAGCACGGTGGCAGAGGCTGTGCCGCTTGCGCACGCTCCGGGAGTGCACAGCTTCCATTTGCACACCGACCAGCGCCAGGCGATCCAGCAAATCTTCAAAGCGTATGGTCTGGACGCTACTGTGGACGACAGCGTCCGCTCCACGCAGATCCGGCTGGATACGGATGACGCCAGCTTCGAGCAGGCAATGGAGGTGTTGAGCCTGCTCACCAATTCGTTCTACGTTCCCTTGGATGCGCACCGCGTGCTGGTAGCCCTCGACACTCGCGACAACCGCGTACAGTTTCTGCGCCAGGACTCGGAGACCATCTACCTGCCTGGGCTGACCGCGACCGAATTGACCGATGTGGGCAACCTGGCCAAGAACGTCTTCAATGTCCAGCAGTCGGCCGTGGATCAGTCGGCAGGGACGATTACCATCCGTGCGCCAGAGAAGGCTCTGAACGCCTTCAATTGCACCCTTCGCGAGCTCCTTGACGGGCGAAGCCAGGTGCTGCTTCAGGTGCAGTTGATCCAGATCGCCCACAGCAGCGACCGCAACACCGGGATTCAGCCGCCGCAGTCAATCTCGGCCTTCAACGTCTACGCCGAAGAACAGTCCATTCTGAACGCGAACCAAAGCCTGGTGCAGCAGATCATCTCCTCTGGACTGGCCGCACCCGGCAACACCCTGGCGATTCTCGGTATTCTGCTGGCTTCCGGCCAGGTTTCGAGCTCCCTGTTCTCCAACGGGATCGCTCTATTTGGCGGCGGGCTCACTCAATCCGCATTGGCTCCCGGCGCGGCTACGGCAAACCTTAACCTGAACTCCTCTGACTCGCGCGAACTGGACAATATGCAGTTGCGCCTGGGCGACGGCGAGGCAGGTACGGTGCGGTCAGGCACCCGCTATCCCATCCAGACCTCCTCCTTCTCCAGCCTGTCGGGCAGCGTCCCGAATATCCCGGGGCTAACCGGCGCGGGAAGCTCCAGCAGCCTGTCTTCGCTGCTCTCCTCGTTGAGCAGCAGTGTGCCCAACGTTCCCCAGGTGGAGTACCAGGACCTGGGCATGACGCTGAAAACAACCGCAAACGTAATGCGCAACAACGAAGTTGCGCTCACCATCGACATGAAAATCGTTGCCCTCGCTGGAACCTCCATCAATGGCAATCCCGTGCTCAACAATCGCGCATATTCCGGCGTGTTGACGGTCAAGCAGGGCGAGGGAGTGGTCATGATCAGCGATTTGAATAGGCAGGAGAGCCGCGCCATCAGCGGAGTGCCGGGAATCAGCGAGATTCCCGGCCTGAATAACATCACGGGCAACGATACGCAGAAGAGCTACGCAACACTGCTGATCGTGTTGACGCCGCACGTGATTCGCGGGACCCAATCCTCAGGGCACTCGCCGATGATGCGGGTGGAGCGAAGCGTGGCTCTGCCTGGGCGGTAGCGGATTAGCGAGTCAGCGAGTCAGCAGGTCAGCGAGTCAGCAAGTCAGCGAGCCGGCAAACTCCAAGCCACTTAGCCAAAGTTGAGGCAACGTATCCCAGGCCCGATCATTCCGCACCGGCCTGCGAAACCAGCGCAAGCAGTCAACCTCTCTGACTCGCCCACGTTCCGACCCGCTGACCCGCTGACTCGCCGACCTGCTGACCCGCCGACTCGCTTCCTTTACTGCGCGATGCCGTCCAGCTTTTCCTGATACTCGACGATCTTCTTGATGACCTCGTACGGAGCCCCGCCAATGGGAACCTGGCGGCCGTTGATCACCAGCGTGGGAGTCTCGTTGATATTCAAATCCTGGGCCAGTTTGACCGATGCTTCCACTTGCGCATCCACCGCTGGGGTGGCGGCGCAGGTTGCGGTCTTTGCCGGATCCAGGCCGGCCTTGACCACGGCGCTGTTCAAGGTGAGCGTGGCGCCATCAGCAGTTGCCAGGCCGTCCTGGCCTTCAAAGACAGCCGATGCAAATTGGAAGAAGGCGTTGCTGCCGCCCTCCTTGGTCACGCAGACGCCATATTCGGCCGCAGTCTTGGCTGCGGGATGTATCTTTTCCAGCGGATAGGTCTGAAAAACGATGCGGGCCTTGGGAAAATCCACCGCCAGCTTGTCCATGTTGGCCTGCGCGTCCTTGCAGTGCGGACACTGAAAGTCTGCAAACTCGACCAGTTCCAGCTCCTTGGAAGCCGAGCCGCGATAAGGGCCGTCGGCGCGCTGCTCGACCATCGCGCGATAATCCGCGAACGGGTGCTCGCCAAAGGAGAGGATCTGGTCGTCGGCGATGATGTGCTTTCCGTCGGGGAGCGCAAAGAATCCGATCACCGCGGGCTTCTGCTTGCCGGTCTTGTCTCCCACCAGAACGATGACTTTGCTAATGCCCTCCACCGGAGTCTTCAGGATGGCCTGCACCTGCCAGATGCGGGTGTCGTCGTAGCCCCAGCTTGTCTGCAGGAAGCCATTGATGGTCTCTTTAGTGGGTGCTGCGGCTGTGAAGTTTGCCGGGTCGGGCTTGGGAAACACGGGCGCCACGGATGGCGCAGGCGCTGACGGGGCCGTTGCAGACGGCTCCTGCGGGGGCGCGGCGGGAACCTGCTGCTGGGCAGCGGCGAAGAAGGGCAGTGAAAATGCAGCCAGCACGGCTACACTGGCAAGACGGACGGACAAACGGATCAAGCTGATTCTCCTTATAGGGCATTACCAGGGATGCTGTACCCTGTTCCATTTTGTGCAAGGTCGCCGCGCCCTGGTGGTCGCGCCGACTGAAGGGCGATTGCTTCGGGGTGCTTTATCCATGATAATGCTTTGGCGCGGGCAAGCTCCCAGGGTTCTAGCTTATACCTGAACCTTGACGGCGATGGGAAATCTGCGGCCCATGCCAAACGACTTGGAGGTAACCTTCAGGACCGGGGCGGCCTGCTGGCGTTTGTACTCGGAGCGCTCCACCAGACGTACAACTTGTTGGACGAGTTCCAGGGGAAATCCGTGAGCCTCGGCAATCCTTTCCGGAGTCTCATAGCGCTCCACGTAGGCTTCGAGAATCGGGTCGAGAACTTCGTAGGGCGGCAGCGAGTCAGTGTCTTTCTGGTCCGGGCGCAGCTCGGCGGAGGGTGGCTTTTCAAGGATCGCCAGCGGAATCACCTCGCGGTCTCGATTCAGCCAGCGGCAGACGGCATAGACGCGGGTTTTCACCAGGTCGCCGATCACCGCCAGAGCCCCCACCATGTCGCCGTAGAGGGTGCAGTATCCTACCGCCATCTCCGATTTGTTGCCTGTGGTGAGCACCAGGGCGGAGAACTTGTTGGACAAAGCCATCAGCAACCCGCCGCGTATCCGGGACTGGATATTCTCTTCGGTCGTGTCGATTTTCATGCCGGCGAATTGCGGCTCGAGCGCTCGTGTGTAGGCGTCGAAGAGCCCGCTAATCCCGATCACCTCATACTTGATTCCGAGGTTGGCGGCCAACCGCCGGCTGTCGTCAATCGACCCTGTGGAAGAGTAGGGGCTGGGCATCCCGACGCCGAGCACGTTCTCAGCGCCCAAGGCGTCTTTGGCAATCGCTGCCACCAGCGCGGAGTCGATGCCGCCGCTCAGGCCTACAAGAACCTTGCGAAAACCGCACTTGCGAACGTAATCGCGCGTACCCAACACCAATGCGTGGTAAGCGGCCGCGGTGTCGTCCTCCTCAGCAGCAGACCCAGGCGAGTCCAACTCCGGCGCATCGAATGGGATTTCAACAGAGGTATTCAAGTCGATCGCCACCAGGTCCTCCTTGAACGAGGCGGCCTGGGCAATCAGCTCCCCACGCGCATTGAATGCCAGAGAGGAGCCGTCAAAGATCAGGCTGTCGTTGCCGCCAACCTGGTTGCACATGAGCAACGGCACACCATCCCGTCGCGCAATGGCCGCCAGCATCTGGCGGCGAATCGCACGCTTGCCGTGCCAGAACGGCGACGAGGACAGGTTGATATGCACGGCCGGCTGCTGTTGCATCAACTCTTCCATGGGATCGACTTTGTACAGACGCCGTGTCCAGAAGTTCTTGTCGTTCCAGGCGTCCTCGCAGATGGTGATGGCCAGACGGACGCCTTCCAGTTCGACCACCCGTTGCTGCCGGGACGGAGCAAAGTAGCGCTGCTCGTCGAATACGTCGTAAAACGGGAGCAGCCGCTTGTGCTGCTCAAGCAGCAGGCGTCCGCCATCCAGCAGAACCGCGGCATTCACGGCGGGCTTCCCGCTCTCCCCCTGCGCCGGCAGGGCCACGCCTGCCAGTACGGCGGTCGACAAGCGGCTGGTGGCGACGGCAAGGTCATCGACTGCCGTGCGGCACCGGGCCAGGAAACTGGGCTTTTCAAGGAAGTCCGCCGGCGGATAGCCGCAGATCACCAGCTCAGAGAAGACGGTCAGGCGCGCACCCAACTCGGCCGCCCGCTGGCTGGCGGCAACAATTCTTTCAAGATTCCCGGTGAAATCCCCGACGGTTGGATTGATCTGGGCCAGTGCGATCTTCACATACCTAGTTTAATCCCCCCAGAGTGAATGGGCCGCCTGGTTGAGAGGCGGCCCACGGATGCAGCAAACTCGAGAGGATTGCTAGGAGCCGGTTCCGGCGAAGACCACGATGATGGTGCGCATGATGATCTTGAGGTCCAGCCAGATGCTCCAATTGTCAATGTAGGTCACATCCAGCGAGATATAGCTGTCGAATGAGGGGTCCTGGCGCGCCTGCACTTGCCACAAGCCAGTGATACCGGGCGTCACATCGAGGCGGCGAAGGTGGTTCAGCTTGTACTCCTGCACCTCGCTCGCCAACGGCGGACGCGGACCGACGATGCTCATGTCGCCCTTCAAAACGTTGAAGAACTGGGGCAGCTCATCCAGCGAATACTTGCGCAGAAAACGTCCCACAATTGTGATGCGGGGATCGTTCGAGATTTTGAAGAGCACGCCATCGCGCTCGTTCATGTGCATCACATCCGCGCGGCGCTTCTCCGCGTCGCGGACCATGGTGCGGAACTTGGTGCAGCTAAAGACACGGCCCTTCTTGCCGATACGCTCCGAGGAGTAGAAGATGGGGCCACGCGAATCCAGCTTGACGGCGATCGCGACAGCCAACAGCACAGGCGAAAGGAGGATCAATGCCACTGTTGAGAACAGGATATCGATCACTCTCTTGATCAACAGACCCACCTCGGGCACGTGACCGCAATGGAGCGGGATGGTCGGAAACTGGCCAATGTACTCGATGGGGCTGTTCCACGCCAGGCCGTCGTACATGTCGGGAACCACGCGCAGATCCACGCCGTGAATACGGGCTTGATCGAGGACATTCTGCACGATGCCGCGTTCGCAGGGAGTGGTGAAGAATATCTCATCTACAAAATGCTTGCGGGCGTGCTGGAAGAGCGTATCCAGCGTGCCAACTACATCGCCGGAGGTCGATGTAAAGCGGGAACTGGGATCGGTAAAATCGATAAAGCCTTTGAAGGTATAGCCAAGATGCCGGATGCTCTCCAGGTGATGGCGGAGTGCATGCGCCTCAGGCCCGGTGCCCAGGATGAGCACGTTGCGAGTGCCCACGCCACGGTCGAATCGCCGGTAGATCATCATCCGGTAAACCAGCCGCCGCAGGCTGAGCGAAATGGTCACCAGACCCACCGTGATCAATACGATGCTGCGGGGAATATCTTGCGCATGAACCAGATAGAGTGTGCCCGTCAGCAAGAGGCCGGAGGTTAAGCAGGCCTGCACACTCAACCTCTGCTCATCCAGAAAGGTGCCTACCCGCGTGGGAGTGTACAAATGCATCCGCCGGCTGGTGATGATAAGCGCGATGGTGAATCCGCACAAAAGCGCCAGCAGAATGCCCATCGAACGGCCGTAAATGAGTGTGCCGTGCCAAAACCCCCTGGCGCCAGCCACCGGTCCTGTATGAAACTCGTACAGTGTTGCGACCATGGCTGCCGCGAGGACGGTTGCACCATCCGCGAACATCCATAGTTTGGTGGTGCCCCGCGAGTTGCGCGTCGATTGCGCTGCCACTCCGCCCGCCCATTCAGGGGAGGAAGACATTGAAGCAGAGACTCTTTGCCAGAATTCCGATGTCGCCATATCCGTTCCGCAGACCTCAAAAAGTTCAGGGAGAGAGAGTGTGGGGACTAGATTCCCACGAATGAACCGTGCAAAAGAGCAGAAGACAATGCGCTATGGAAAGCAGAATCCATTTTTTTGGAACACCCATTTGTAGTCTTGAGTTGCCCGTTTCGACAAAAACCGCCTCGTTGCCTGTAATCGGCTCTGCTGGCTTGATTGTGCCGGGGCATGATGCTCACAACTTACGTTCCCTGCGCCAGCCTCAGAGGACCATACGATAGAGCAGGTCGTCCTTTGCTGACAGCGAATCTGTGTTACTACAAGCGAATTGATCTCACCGCAATTGGATGCGGCCCAACGCATGAAGGCAAAACATAAACTAATGAGCCTCTGGTTCCGCTTCCTTTTGGATGAAAACCAATGAGAATAAACCAATTATACCAAACCGTGTCCAATTACGGTAGCTCCGCGTTTCCCGTCTGCTTCCCCAGGAAGCTCTCTGCCAAACCCCAGGAAAACCGACAGATTAAGGATAGCTCCAGAACGGCAGTCAATAGCAAGAAGAATCGTATGATTCTTAGGTTACCAGATGATAAACGCCTTATTCCGAAGGTAATAGATACGCGTCCAGGGTTAAGAACTGGCGAATGTGCGGGTCGGCGGACGCCAGAAACTCCTTGAGCGGACCGAAGAACCGGGCTTCGCCCTGATCCAGGAAGAGAACCTGGTCGGCGAGCCGCTCGGCAAAGCGCATATCGTGCGTTACCACAATGCTGGTAAATCCCAACTGCCGTTTGAGCCGCTGGATCAAATCCCCCAAACGGCGCGCGATGATGGGGTCGACCATCGTGGTCGGCTCGTCGTAAAGCACCACTTCTGGCTGCGCCGCAAGTGCGCGAGCGATGGCCACGGCACGTTTGCGCCCAGTGGAGAGACTGGCCGGGAGAGCATCCACCACGTCTTGAGCGCCTACCAGACTGATCAAACGGTCCACGACCTGCTGGATCTGGTCCTCGGCCAGGCCTCCCTTCTCACGCAACGGAAAGGCGACGTTCTCGCGCACGCTCAGCGAGTCGAAGAGAGCGCCGTTCTGAAAGACCATGGTCACGCGCTTGCGAATGGCCTGCATTCCCTCTTCACTGAGGCCGTTAATCTCTTCGCCGTCGACGCGAATCGAGCCCACTTGCGGCCTGAGAAAGCCCATCAGGATGCGCAAGGCCACCGATTTCCCAACCCCGCTTCTGCCCAGGATGCAAAGGGTCTCTCCGCGATTCACCGTAAAGCTCACATTACCCAAGACCTTGCGGTCGCCAAACCACATCGAGACGTGACTGAAGGAGACCATGGGAACCGAGGACTCAGTGGCCGGCATCGGCGCCGTCAGGTCCGGCCCGGCGCCAAAAGATTCGGGCAGCATCTCGGGAAGCTCCGGATTGGATGCAAAATCGGACATCTCCGTGGAATCAGCTTACGCGACCCAGCTTGCCTGATCCAGCTTGGCCACCGTATTCATGCGCAAGGCGGAGACCTTCGGGCGAGTTGACGTTCAAGAACCAGCGGGCCGCAGGCAGGCCCTCCGGATGAGCCGCATGGCCGGATTGAACCAGCATCTCCACGGGAACGACACTGATCTGCCGGCCCAGTCTACCCGCGGCTGCTTGAAACCCTGAAAAGCACCCCCCACGCCCGGCTTCAAGTTCGGCTTCGAGTAGGGGCAGGGCTGCCCGGTCCAACACCGCCGGAAACGTCTGGGCAAATCCGTTGACGGAAGAGACGGTCACGGAACTGCCTGTAATCCGCGCGTGGTCACGCAGATAGGCAATCAGTGAGGCGGGAAGCAAAGGCAGATCGATGGGCAAGAAGACGGCCCGGCGTGCGGCAGTAGAAGCGAGTGCGGCGCAGATTCCGCCCAAAGGGCCCAGGCCGGGCTGGGAATCCTGGACGAGCGGCGCAAGGGCAGCAAGGGCTGAGGAACCGCCGGCCAGGGACGCCGCCAGACCGGCTCCGCGCAAAATGCCGAGTGCGTGGACGACGAGCGGCTGGCCGGCAAGGTTCACCAGAGCCTTGTCCTCACCCATGCGGCTGGATCGCCCTCCAGCCAGGACAAAACCGGCGGCATCGGGATTGGGGTCGAGATCTGCTTCGCTCAAACTGCTCTCATCGAGACCGGCTGCCCCATCTTCTCATGAAAGCAACCAATTGAGGTCTGAGATTCCCGCCCGCCAGTCGTAAATCGGCATAGAATAGCTCCGTGTACGAATGGGATGAAGCCAAGCGCGAAGCGAACCTGGAAGCACAGGCTCGACTTCCGCGACGCCTATATGGTCTATGACCATCCGCGAAAGATCACATTCCGGCTACAAAGAGGAGCGGAAGTGAGATTCCAGGACATTGCGCTGGTAGAAGTAGCCGGAAATGTCTTATCCTTGAGCCTCTTGCAAAATTGCCTTCAGGCTATCGATTGTGTCAGGGCACGACTTCAGTCGTGCCGCAAATGGCCAATTTAGATTCCGGCTTTAGCCGCTGCGGAATTGCAAATTACTGAAAACAAAAC
>Ga0224557_1000449_pt1 | contig 46383 bp, 40 predicted proteins | sample 714S31014metaG_FD_180677 | JGI IMG/M metagenome (GOLD analysis project Ga0224557, IMG submission 180677) | Peat soil microbial communities from Stordalen Mire, Sweden - 717 S3 10-14 | ecosystem: Environmental > Terrestrial > Soil > Wetlands > Peat | place: Sweden: Norrbotten County, Stordalen...
TTGGCGATCATCAGTTTGGCGATCATTGTTCGGCGACCAGAATGAGTCCTTGGAATTGGAGAGTTTGGAGAAGAGAATTTTTCCAAAATGGGAAGAGATATTACTACTTAGTCACCCTACCCCCCCCCTCCCCCGGCCTAATGGAATCAAGACTTTAGCGGTAATTTTTCCCAAAGTCTTGAGCCGCAAGAGCTTACATGTAAAGTATTCCGGAATAGAGACTTAGAGCAATTCTCTCCCTATTTTGAACTTTTCAACCCGACCACCGAAGGGACGGGTTGTTACAAAGCAGCTTCTTGATTGCCCTTAGATTTCAATTCTAGCAGCCGATGTCAAGAGGCCATGAGTGAAATCGGCATTGCGCCAATTGAAGCATAATAGAGGCGCGTTGCACGACTACATACCATCTTGGTGTGAGCGTTTGAGGAAGGTGCTTTGAAACCGCGTTTTGCGAGGATTGACTACGGTGTCGGCGTAGCACTCGCATTGGCTCATCTCTGCGCGTGCTACTACTTCCTCGTCAGAGCGCACATGGAGGGTGGATATCAGGGAGTTTTCATTGTCCTGATTGACCTTCCGGTGGCGTTTTTGGCGCAATCTCTCGGAGTCGGAGAGGGAGGAGGGGAATTCGCTATGATTGCGGGAGGCACGCTCTGGTGGTTTTGCATTGGACTTATCGCGACCAAATGTGTCAGGTGGGTGGCAGTCTCATGGGTTTCGCGTCGCCCCGCAGACTGGTAGTTGGCAATAATCGCGATAAAACCAACTACGGGCCTCCCGCGTCAATTAGTGCAGCCGCCGATTAGCGACAGTTAACCTTTGAAACCCTTCGTTCTAGAAATCTGAAATAATCGTCGCGGGCCCAAACTCATGCCAGAACTGACACCTCCGCCTCGTTGGGCTCCGTGGGAGCTAACAGTAGCTGTCATCAAGGGTGCTCTTTGTTTCGTTCCCGGCTTTCTGTTCTCTCTGCCTTTCACGGTAATGTGGGCTCGTCGTCAATGCCCGGGTGAACCTCAGTGCGTACTCATCGCCTTTATTCCGAGCTTTTACATAGGGGTCGCATTTGCGATTGTTTGCGTCATATGGCTCTTGGTGAAGGTCAAGTCACGGATGAGAGCCGTGAAGTATTCGGACAGTCTGGCCGCGCACCAACGCAGTCGGGACGCGGAGTCCGGTCACGTCTAAGATTCTCGATGATGCTTTCAAGCGCTAGCTGGTGAAAAATCTCAATTCCACTCATTTACTGTGAAAGCAGTTCTACATTCGCACGGTGTGCGGCGGGCGAGGCAGCCACCCAACAGCCGGCCAGTCGCCAGCGCTACGGCGAGTCTGGCGGCGCTAGATTCCGCCTTCGAAAATCTTCTTCGACAAATACCGTTCGGCCGAGTCGGGGATCATCGTCACCACGCGCTTCCCTGCTCCGAGGCGCTTGGCGATCTCGACCGCGGCATAAACATTGGCACCTGAGCTTGAGCCGCCCAGCACGCCTTCGCGCGCTGCCAGTTCTTTCACCATGCCGAACGCCTGGGGATCGGTCACCATCATCACTTCGTCGCACACCGAGCGGTCAAAGTTGCCGGGGATGAAGCTGTTGCCGATGCCCTCCACTTTATGTGGCGCTGCCTTTCCGCCGCCGAGAACCGAGCCCTGCGTCTCAACGGCCACCGCGTAAACCTTGGCGATTCGTTCTTTCAGGTAGCGCGCAATGCCGGTAAACGTGCCGGCCGTGCCGCAACCGATCGTGATTGCATCCACGCGGCCCTCCATCTGCTCGAAAATCTCGCGGGCGGTGGTTTCGTAGTGGAAATCGGTGTTGGCGGGATTATCGAACTGGGCGCATAGAAAAGCGGAAGGATCGGAAGCGGCGAGGTCTTTGGCGCGATTGATTGCGCCTGGCATGCCTTCGGAGTCCGGAGTGCGCGTCACCTCGGCGCCGAAGGCGCGCATGATGATGACTTTTTCCTCGGAAAATTTCTCGGGCACAAACAGCCGCACTTTGTAGCCGCGGTTCACTCCGATCAGTGCGAGGCCGATTCCGGTGTTCCCGGCCGTCGCTTCAATGATGGTGCCGCCGGGCTTGAGCTTGCCTTCCTTCTCGGCGCGCGCAATCAGGCCGATGGCGGCGCGGTCTTTGACGCTGCCGCCGGGGTTCAGATACTCGAGCTTGGCGAAGATGTCCGCCGACCCGGCCGGCGCCAGCTTCTTCAGTTGCAGCATTGGGGTTTCGCCGACGAGCGTGGTGATGTCGTCGCTAACGCGCAGACGGGAGTTGGTAGTCGCGGAAGGCACTCCCTAGAGTATGGAAAAAATGCGGCAGGCGTCAATTCAAGAGGTGGTTACGGCGGTGTCCTTTCTTCACCGCGTGGTGGACCAAAGCTATTGGCTGCCACTCGCGGGCTCCGGGCCGGCGTAGTAGCCGCTCTTGGTGCGGACGGTCAGCTTGCTGCTGTGGTCGGGCGACTTGGCTTCTACCTTTACTTCACGATAGCCGCCCTGGGTTTTCGGCGTGGTCGGCTTGTAGCCGATGGTGTATTGGCTGCGGATGTCGTGCGCGACGGCGCGGCTGATGGCGTCGACGTCATCGAGCGTCTTGGGCAGAAACGCGATGCCTCCCGTTCTTTCACACATGATTTGCAGCGCGCGCCGGGCGTGTTTCGCGTGTTCTTCGCCTTCCAATAGGCCGATGGCGTAAACGGTTGGCCCATTCTCCGCTTGCAGCCGCCGCACGGACTGCTCCAGAGTCTCACTGCTTTCGTTGTCATCGCCATCGGTGACTACGAAGATCACTTTCTTTTCGAGCTTGGCGTGCTCCTTCAGGTGCGTCGCGGAGGCAACCACGGCGTCGTAGAGCGCGGTGCCTCCGCGCGACTCAATCTTCTCCAATCCCTCTTTGAGCTTGTTGATGCTGGAAGTGAAATCCTGGTCGAGGTAGTACTCGTCGTTGAAATTGACGACACAGACTTCATCACTGGGATTCGACGCGCGCACCAGGTTGAGCGCGGCCGCATTTACCTTGGCCCGCTTCTCGCGCATCGAGCCTGAGTTGTCGATGACGATGCACATGGCGACGGGGATATCTTCGTGGCGGAACGAGGTGATCGTTTGCGGGTGTCCGTCTTCGAAAACGGTGAAGCTGCCTTTATCGAGATCGGTGACGATGTGCTGCTTGTTGTCGATGACGGTGGCGTGCAGGACGACTTCTTCCACTTGCTTCCGGAACACAAATACGCCGCTGTCGGAATCCGGGTTCTGCGCCGCCGGGCCGGTGGTTATATGGGCGTCGGGCGGAGTTCCACCTTGCGGCGCGTTTCCATTGGTCGGTGCTTGTGTGGACGGCGGCTGCGAATTCGCCGGCGCCTGGGCACTTGAGGCCGGTTCTGGCGTTTGAGTGGCCGGCGGTGCTGTTTGAGAATTCGCAAAAATTTGAGCGGTCAGCAGGAAGAAAAACAGAAGAGTAACATTATTCCGTCGGCGCATAATAACCCGTCTTCGCATAAACCCGCAGCGGTGGCAATCCTTTTGGCGGAATTAATTTGACTTTTATCTTACGCCATTTGCCATCGTGCACTGGGTTTTTAGGACGGTAGCCAAGAACATATTGGTTGCGCAGCTCAATCCCTATTTTTGTGGAAACATCGGCCAGGTCGTTCGGATTATCGATGGTAAAGGCGCGGCCACCGGTCAGTTCGGTCACATCGCTGAGTAAACCCGGCCCCAGGCGCTCTTCTTCGGTGGGAAAGTAATGATCGTAAATGCCGATGGCATAAATCAGAACATCGGCCTCTTTGACCATCGACCGGATTTCGCCTTCGGTGTAGCGGCTGTGGTTGTCGCCGCCATCGGAGATAATCAGTAGCGCCTTCTTCGGATATTTGGCCTGGCGCATCTTGCTGACGCCGAGATAAATGGCATCGAGCAGCGCGGTACGGCCTTTGGGGATTGTGTAGACAAGGCGGCCCTGAATGTCATCGACGGAAGTGGTGAAGTCGGCGAGTTCCTCGGGCTTGTCGGCGAAGGTGATCAGGAAGAACTCATCCTGCGGGTTCGCGGTCTTGAAGAATTCGATCACGGCTTCTCGGGCGCGATCGATCTTGCTGCTCATGCTGCCGCTCATATCGAAGATGACACCCAAGGAAACCGGGGCATCTTCACTCGAGAAGGTCCTGATCTCCTGTTGGTCCTTGCCTTCGAAGAGATTGAAATTGTCGCGGTCAAGGCCGGTAACCAGCCGGTTCATGGGATCGGTAATCGTGACCGGCACCAGCACCAGATTGACGTCCACTTTGTAAGGCTTGGTGTGAGTGCGCAGCGCCGGATCACCCGCAGGCTCGGCCGGCGGCGGAGGCTGAATCCTCGGCTGGATATGGACGTCTTCGGTTGAATTTTGAGCGGCTAGTGGGAGAGCAGAACAGGCGGACAGCACCAAAAGAATTGCAATGGGAAGCCACGCCGAGAACCGTTTGCCGCACAGCATAGGCCCTACCGAATCCGTGCGAATCCGCGCCTGGAAGGTCGAGCCGCCCCCACATGGCAAGCCCAACAACCTCTCTAAAGCGGATAGTAGCACAGTCCCGAAAAAGAGGTGAGCGCTTTTTCGCGCCCCACGCCGCTCAGATTCGAGCCGGACGCGGACTGTTGCCTGTGAGGTTGTGGAAGCCTTTCGCGCCCGGCGCACTCCTCCCTGCTACAATTTTGCGTTCGGCATTATGGCCGCCATTTCTCCATTCCGCGCCTGGCGCTACGCTGGGGAGCGAGTTCCGGTCCGGCAAGTCGTTACCCAGCCATACGACAAAATCACGCCGGCGATGCAGGAAGGTTATTACCAGGCAAGCCCTTACAACCTGGTTCGGATCATTCTCGGCAAGCGTCTGGAGTCGGATACCGCGTCCGAAAATGCCTATACGCGCGCTGCCGCATCCTTCCAAAACTGGCGCCAATCTGGCGTTTTGAAGCGGGATCCCGTTCCCAGCCTGTATCGCTATTCGCAGACTTTTGCGGTTCCCGGGAGCGATTCTCGCGCCGAGCGGCGGGGTTTTATCGGACTGGGCCGCATCGAGGAATACTCCGCCGGCGTCGTCTTCCGCCATGAGCAGACGCTTGCCAAGCCCAAGGCCGACCGCCTTGACCTGCTGCGCGCCACACGCGGCCATTTCGGGCAAATCTTCATGCTCTACAGCGGCGCGGGCAAAGTGGATGCGCTGCTGGAGTCGGCGGCGCACGGAGCCGCTCCCGACATCGAGGTCACGGACGAATACGAAGTCGTGCACCGCGTCTGGAAGATTTCCGCCCCTGCGGTCGTTAACGCCGCGCAGGAACAGATGCGCGATCAAAAGCTGATCATCGCCGACGGCCACCACCGCTATGAAACGGCTCTGGCCTACTGCAATGAGCGGCGGCAGGCTGCACCCGCCGGCGTGATCGCGCCCTACGACCACGTGATGATGACGTTCGTCGATATGGATCTGCCGGGTCTGGTGGTTCTGCCCACGCACCGCGCCGTTTTCGGCCTCTCACATGCCAAGATGACTGCGTTCCCCAACGAAGCCCGGCGATTCTTCAACGTGGAGGAGGTCGATCCGGCTATCGATGCGGCACGCGCCACCGGGATTCTGCGGCAGGCTGGCATCGCGGGAACTGTGCTGCTCACCGTGACGCGCGAGCGAGCATTTTTGCTGCACACACCCAAGGCAATCGGCACGCCGCTGTTTGGCAATCTCTCCTTGAGCCAGCAGGCGCTTGACGTCGTGCAGTTGCATAAGTGCCTGCTCGAAGGTTGTCTTGAAATTTCCGAGGAAGCGATTCGCAATCAGCAACACGTTTCTTATTTCCGCGAAACCGCCGAGGCGCTGGCGCAGGTTCGAGATGGCCGGGTTCAAATGGCGTTCCTGATGAATCCCGTGCGCATGAAGCAGGTGCGCGATATCGCGCTGGCGGGCGAAGTGCTGCCGCAGAAATCCACGGATTTCTACCCCAAGCTTCTGAGCGGTCTCACGATCTATGCGCTGGACTAGGTTTGAAAGGGCCCGGCTTTAGCCGCGCCGTCCGGACGCCCGGTTATAGCGGCTCTAAGCCGCCGAGGTTTCTTGCAGCCACGCGAACAGCCGACTTTGAAACGCGACTTTGCCGTGCCCGCCACCACCACGCACAAGACGTTGGCTCTGCTGCTGGCGATCCTGACTGTGTTACCGGCGGCCACTCCCGCCGAGGAAAAGCAGCTCTCCATCTACGCTCCCGTCGCCACTTACACGCTGCCAGTCGTGGAGCGCGCTGGACATGAATACATTGGCCTGCTCGAACTGCTGGAGCCGCTGGGCCGCGTCAGCAGCGAATCGTCGGGGAAGCGTGTGAGCATCCGCTTTGACGCGATTGACGCCGAGTTTGAGGCCGGCCGAACTGGCGCTCGTATTCATGGGCGCGATTTGAATCTGACCGCCCCGTTTCTCATCGAAAATTCGCGAGGCTTGGTTCCGCTGGCTTCGCTCGCCGCCTTGTTGCCGCGCTTCCTGGGAGCGCTCGTCACTTTTCACGAAAGCGCGCGCCGCTTGTTCATTGGAGACGTCGGCATCCGCCCTAGTTTCCAGCTGGAATCGGCTCCGCAGCCGCGTCTGGTGCTGAATTTCAGCAACACCGTCAATCCCACCATCTCCACCGAGCCGGGTAAGCTGCGCATGGTTTTCAAGCGCGACGCGGTTGTCTCCCCGGGAAGCCAGACCATTTCTTTCGAGAGCCAGGTCATTACCCAGGCCAGTTATTCTGAAGCCAATGGGCTGGCTGAGCTGGATGTAACGGCCACCACTCCGCTGATCGCCAGCTTCAGTAACAGTGGAAAGACGATTGCGTTATCCGCGGCGCCCACTGTGGCGAACGCGGCCAGCCCGCCGCCTGCCCAAAGTCCTGCGAATCCTGCGCAGCCGCCAGCCCCCACTCCGGCGCCAGCAATCCCGCGCGTTCTCGCCGTTGTCGATCCCGCGCACGGCGGCAGCGAACGCGGGGCAGCCCTGACCGATCAACTCGCCGAAAAGGACGTAACTCTCGGCTTCGGCCGCCTGCTGCGCCATGAACTTGAGTTGCGCGGGTTTGCCGTTCTGCTGTTGCGCGACAACGACAACACGTTGCCAGCCGATCAGCGCGCGGGGACCGCCAATGCCGCTCGGGCCGCGGTCTACATCAGCCTGCACGCGGCGTCGCAAGGCAGCGGCGCGCTCGTCTACACCGCTCTGCTCCCGGTCGAAGACCCCAGTAACAGAACCTTCCATGCCTGGAACTCGGCGCAGTCGTCGGCTTTACCGCTGAGCAAAACCGTAGCCGGAGCGATTGTCGCCGAGATGCAGAAGAGGCAATTCTCGGTGCGCGCGTCTTCCGCCTCTCTGCGCCCGCTCAATAACGTACTCATGCCTGCCGTGGCCGTGGAGCTGGCCCCCGGAAGCAATGGCACCGCCGACCTAACTTCCGCAAACTATCAGCAGCTAGCCGCGTCCGCGATCGCCGACGCGCTCGTTGCCGTGCGCGACCGCCTGGGGGTCCCTCAATGACGCACCGAATCACAAAGGACGCGGCGCTGATGACAGGATCGACTGATCTCTTGGGGGCAAAAAGATGATTCCGCGCCACCTTCTGATTGTGATCGCCGTCATGATCGTGCTGGTCATTGCCCTGGGCGTTTACTTTCGCCAAATGCGGCATCAGGCGAAGGAACTCGCAGAGCCTGCGGCAGCGGAGACGCTCCCCGTCACCCCTCCGCCCTCCGGCCCCACAGAAACCGTGTCGCTCTACGTCGCCAATGACGCCGGCGGACAGCTGCGCGCGCAGTCGGCGCAGATTCCCCTTCCCGGAGGCCGCCAGCAGCGCGCCGAAGAGTTGCTGCGCGCCCTGTTACGCATCTATCAGCTGCCCGGAGCGGCGCATCCTTTAGCGCCCGCCTCCGACATTCGCTCCATCTACATGGTCGAGTCCGGAGCAGCCGTCATCGATCTCAACGCGGCCTTCGCCGATCAGCACCTCTCGGGCATTCTTATTGAACAACTTACGGTGAATTCGCTGGTCGAAACCCTCGGCGTAAACGTGCCTGGCATTCAGCGCGTGAGAATTCTGGTCGATGGCAAAGACCGCGAAACCTTGGCTGGCCACGCCGACTTAACCGATTGGTTCGACGTGACGACGGTGGAGCAGGCGGGCGGGCAGTAAGTATCTCCGGAACTGAAAGTGTTCCACGTGGAACGTCATACAGTTTGTTTTGTATGTATATGGTTATATGCCTACCGACCGGAGTGATGGAAGAGGAAGCGAAAGGGCGGCAGGGATGACGGCTTCCGCGGGCGCGGTTTATGCATAGCGAGTTGTACGTACGACGGGATTTGGTCAGAGGCGAATGGGCGGCGAATAAAATATTGTTTGGAACACAGATATGTACGTACAAGCTGTGTAGGGGCATCAAACGAAAGGGGCTCGGGGATTTCTGGGAGGTCAAACGGGGCTTGACAAGGTGTGATATATGGGTCGCGCAGGGTGGACCTCGCTACACGGTGAAAATTACTTTGTGTGGGGCACGCTGCCAGAATTCATAGCGCCATCAGACTGCCACCCACCTTTCGCAAAGTACGCGAAGGATGGGGCACCCTCCGTTGGGCGATGCAGGTGAAACCCAAGAGCTTCTAAGGCTGGGCCACCCGCCAGCGGACAGGAATGTCCGCTCTACACGGGCGGGGGGACTGGTAGAATTTCGTTCGATGATCTTTCGCAGCGATAACCGTACTCCTGACCAGATTCGGCCTGTCACCATTACTCCCGACTTCATCTCGACCGCGGAAGGTTCGGCGCTGATTGAGATGGGCAACACGCGCGTCATCTGCACCGCATCCGTGGAAGAAACCGTGCCCGCGTTTATGCGCAATTCGGGCAAGGGATGGATTTCCGGCGAATACGGAATGCTGCCGCGCGCGACGCTGACGCGCACCGCGCGGGAATCGGCCAAGGGGCGGCAAAGCGGACGCACGCAGGAGATTCAGCGGCTGATTGGACGGTCGCTGCGCGCCGTCGCCGACTTGAAGCAGTTGGGCGAGCGCACCATCTGGATCGATTGCGACGTCATTCAGGCGGATGGCGGAACGCGCACGGCTTCGATCACGGGAGCGTTCGTTGCGCTGGGCTTGGCCCTGCAGCGACTGATCGAAGCGGGAACGTTGAGCGCCGCGCCTATTAAGGATTTCGTCGGGGCGATCAGTGTCGGCATCGTGGATGGAGAGGTGATGCTCGATCTCAATTACGAAGAAGACTCGCGCGCCGACGTCGATATGAACGTCGTCATGACGGCCGGCAACAAGATTGTCGAACTACAGGCTACGGCCGAGCATCAGGTGTTTGACGATGATCAGCTTGCAAAGATGATGGCGATGGCGCGGCAGGGGATTCAGTCGCTGATTACCAAACAGCAGGCCGTGCTGGGAGCGCTGGCGCTGCGGCAGTAAGAGCGATTCATCGGAGAGTTAGGGAAACTCCGACTAAGGCCCGACAGAAAGCGTAAACCACAGAGGACACAGAGGTGCACAGAGGAACCCAGAGACTTAATCAGAGTTAGAGGTTCACCCGCGATTATTGAAATCACGGTTTCTCAAGCGATGCCAGTCGTGTCCGCCGAGTATTCTTTCCTCAGCTTGCTTTGCGCGCCCGCATGGCAGTTACAGATTTGGCGACCATCGCCGCCAACACCTGCTGGTCCACATCCGCGAGCTTCTTGATGTAGACGCAACCCTTCCCGGTCATGTGCTTGCCGAGTTTTGCCAGGAGCGCTTTGCCTTCGCCCATACCGTACAGAACCGTCGCGGCCTTCCGGGGCGAAAACCCGACCAGCGGCATATCGCCCTCGCGCCCGCTGTCGTACCTGTAGTGGTAGCTGCCGAAGCCAATAATGGACGGCCCCCACATCTGTGGCTTTTCCCCGGACGCGCTCTGCATCAACTTGACGAGCGCCTTGGCGTCCGCGCGCCGGGCCTGGTCTGTCAGGCCGTCAATAAACGCCGCCACACTCAGTTTTGTAGGTTTGGTTTTGTTCTCCGCCATATTCCCTCCGTTTGGTCTTCCGAAGGGTATCCCAACCTTCGGATTTTGGACAAACGGGAAGCAGCGGCCAGCGTGCAGAAATAAAGAGCGGGCAGGAGCATTGCTCCTGTCCGCTGGAAACTGCCGAGCTTCGCTCGGCTTGGACGGGCAAGAATGCCCGTCCCTACACGAGCTATTTGTATTGCAGCGCCATCTCTGCCAGCGGAATCTGCTTGTAGTCGGCGGCGTGTCCGGCCTGGCCGAATTCCCTCATGCGCTGGGCTACTACTTTTTTCATGGCTTCGCGAGCTGGCTTCAGGTAATCGCGCGGATCGAATTTCTCGGGCGTATCCACAAACACCTTGCGGATGGCTCCTGTGATCGCGAGTCGGTTGTCGGTATCGACGTTGATTTTGCGCACGCCGTTGCGGATTCCCAGCTGAATCTCTTCGACCGGAACGCCCCATGTCGGCTTCAGCTTGCCGCCGTACTGATTGATGACGTCCTGCAATTCCTTGGGCACGCTGGACGAGCCGTGCATCACCAGATGCGTCTTGGGCAGCCGTTTGTGGATCGCAATCAGCACATCCATCTTGAGGACGGAGCCGTCGGGCTTCTTGGAGAATTTGTAAGCGCCGTGGCTGGTGCCGATGGCGATGGCTAGCGCGTCCAGGCCGGTCTTTTGGACGAACTCTACTGCCTGATCGGGATCGGTAACATGCTCGAGGCCGGTGCCGCCTGCGCCGTGGCCGTCTTCGATTCCGCCGAGGACGCCGATCTCGCCTTCGACCGTTACTCCACGCGGATGCGCGTATTCGACGACTTCCTTCGTCACGCGCACGTTGTAGTCGAAGCTCGAAGGCGTTTTGCCGTCGGGCATCAGCGAGCCGTCCATCATCACGCTGGTAAAACCGAGGTCAATGGCGGATTTGCAGGTTTCTACGCTGTTGCCATGGTCGAGGTGCATGACCAGAGGAATCTCGGGATAAAGTTCGGCGGCGGCCAGCATCAGGTGATACAGATACTTGTCCTGCGAATAGGAGCGCGCGCCACGGCTGGCCTGAATGATGACGGGCGAACTGGTTTCCCTGGCAGCCTCCATGATGGCCTGTATCTGCTCCATGTTATTGACGTTGAATGCGCCGACGCCGTACTCACCCTTGGCCGCTTCGTCCAGAAGTTGCCGCATAGAAACTAAAGGCATAATTGCTTCTCCTATCGAATAAAGTCGATGCTTTTGTTTAGTGTAAAGTGGGCGCGGGCAAGCTCTGGTGACGTACATCACACGATGGCGTATCATTTCTGGAAACCAATGGGAGGATTTATGAAGCTAAGTCCGGGCAAACTGGCAGGTCTGAAAGCCGTATCCAACCAACATGGCGTCATCGCGGCCGCGGCCATGGACCAACGCGGCTCGCTGCAGAAGTCGCTGGCCAAGGAAAAAGGGTCGGCTGTCTCCGACGAAATGATGGAGGAGTTCAAAATTTTGGTGAGCGAGGTGCTCACGCCGCACGCGAGCGCGATTTTGCTCGATCCCGAATGGGGCTTGCCCGCCTCCAAGCGGCGCGCCAAGAACGCGGGATTGCTGCTGGCGTACGAGAAGACGGGATACGACAAAACCGGGCCCGGCCGGCTGCCCGATCTGCTCGATCACTGGTCGGCGAGGCGGCTGAAGGAAGCGGGCGCGGACTGCGTGAAGATTCTGCTCTACTACACGCCCTACGACCCCAAAGACGTGAATGAAACGAAGCATGCGTGGGTTGAGCGCATTGGCGACGAATGCCGCGCCAACGACATTCCATTCTTCCTCGAGTTCGTTGGCTATGAAGAAGGCGCCGACGAAAAGGGGATTGAGTACGCTCGGAAGAAACCGCACATCGTCACCGAAAGCATGCGTGAGTTCAGCAAGGATCGGTACGGCGTGGATGTGCTCAAGGTGGAAGTGCCGGTGAACATGAAATGTGTGGAGGGGACGAGGTCGTTCGGGGGCGAGAAGGCCTACTCTAAGAAGGAAGCGATTGATCTGTTCCACAAGGCCGCCAGCGTCGCGACTAAGCCATTCATCTATCTTTCGGCCGGAGTCAGCAACGCCGAATTCAGCGAGACGCTGGAACTGGCGGGCGAGTCGGGAGTGAAGTTCAACGGCGTGCTCTGCGGGCGCGCGACCTGGAAAGACGGTATCCCGGTGTATGCCAAGCACGGCGCGGACGCGTTCCGCAAATGGCTGGAAACCGAGGGCGTGAAGAATATTAACAACGTCAACAGCAAGCTGAAGGCCGCCACTTCGTGGCACTCGATTTACGGCGTCGAACCGGCGCTGACGCACGCCTAGGAATGTGCTTTGCTAGCTTTGCGGGCGGGTCTTTCGACCCGCCTTTCTTTTTGTACACTGTGACTGCATGCCTGATCGCAAAACCGCACTCATCACCGGGGCCTCGTTTGGCATCGGACTGGAACTCGCCCGCATTTTCGCGCGTGAGGGCCACAACCTTGTGCTGGTTGCGCGCAGTGCCGACAAGCTGCGGCAACTGGCCTCCGAACTGGAAAAAGCCTACGGAGCGCGCTCGCTGATTCTGGCGGTCGACCTGACCGACCCTGGCGCTTCGGCTTACGTCCTTGACCAGACGACTCGCGCCAGCATCGTGGTTGACATTCTGGTTAATAATGCCGGCTTCGGGCAGTACGGGCTGTTCGTCGAGAATGATCTTGAAGAATGTCTGCGGCAGATCCAGCTCAACGTCACTGCGCTCACTCACCTTACCCGGCTCTATTTGCCGGAGATGATCGAACGAAAAAGCGGGCGCATCCTGAACGTGGCTTCCACCGCGGCATTTCAGCCGGGGCCGCTGATGGCGGTCTACTTTGGTACTAAAGCCTACGTACTGCATTTTTCCGAAGCGCTGGCGAATGAAGTGAGCGGGACGGGCGTCACCGTCACGTGCCTCTGTCCGGGGGCAACGGCGACCGAGTTTCACAAGCGCGCTAATGCTACCGGGATGCGTTTGCTGAGGATGGGCTCTATGGACGCGAAAACCGTGGCCGAAGATGGTTATCGCGCGTTGATGGCGGGAAAGCCAGTGGTGATTTCGGGGGTGAGGAATTGGCTGGTGGCGCAATCGGTGCGGTTTTCGCCGCGGCGGCTGGTGACGGCGATTGCACGAAAAACGCAAGAATCGAAGAGTCAGTAATGGAGCGACGGGCGTTCCCGCCCGTTAGTCACGATGGAGCGTCGTTCGCCGTTTCTACTTCCCTTTCGCCGTCACGTTGCCGCTAGCAGCCGCTTGCACGCGACTGTGATGGCGGCCGTAGCCGAAGTAGATCCCCATCCCGATGGCTAACCAGATAATCAGACGCAGCCATGTGCTGAGTGGCAGGCTCACCATCATGAGGCCAGCTACCAGAATTCCCATGATGGGCACGAACGGCACCATTGGCGTCTTGAATGGACGCGGCAAATCGGGCCGGCGCACGCGGAGAATCCACACGCCAGCACAGACGATTACAAAGGCCAGCAGTGTGCCGATGCTGACCAGTTCGCCGAGAATGCCAATCGGAATCAGCGAAGCGAAGATGGCCACGAAGATTCCGACGGTGATACTCGAGATCCACGGAGTCCGAAACCGCGGATGCACCGCGCCGGCCCACTGCGGCAATAGTCCATCGCGCGACATCGAGAAAAACACGCGCGATTGTCCCAGGAGCATGACCAACATCACGCTCCCCAGACCGGCGATCGCTCCCAGCTTTACGAGGACGCTACCCCAGCGCACTCCGGTGTGATCGATGCCGACCGCAACCGGATCGGGGACATTTAAAGTTGTGTAGGAAACAACTCCAGTGAGAAGCCCGGAGACAAGAATGTAGAGGATCGTGCAGATCACCAGCGAACCGAGAATGCCGATCGGCATATCGCGTTGCGGCTTTTTGGCTTCCTGCGCCGCGGTGGAGACTGCGTCAAATCCGATGTAGGCAAAGAATATGACCCCGGCCCCGCGCGCGATTCCCGACCAGCCGTAATGCCCGAATTCTCCGGTATTCGGTGGGATGAACGGATGCCAGTTCCGGGCCGCGATTTCCGGGTTCTTCAGAATGAAGCCACCCGCAATGGCAATAAACGTGAGCACGATCGCGACTTTAACAATGACGATTGCCGAGTTGAAATTTGCCGATTCCTGAATGCCGATGACGAGAATCACGGTCACGAGAACGATGCCAATAAAAGCAACCAGATTGAACGAGCCTTGCACATGCGCCAGCGTGGCCGGGTCGACACCGCGCGCTTGCAGAGTCGGCAGGATGGTCGCCAGTCGCTCCCATCGGTTGTTGTACATCACCATGTCGGTGCCCGGAGTCGCGGTGAGCGAGGGCGGCAAATGAATGCCATAGTCCTGAAGGAAGCTGTTTACGTATCCGCTCCAACCCGAGGCAACGGTGGCAGCGCCAAAGGCATATTCGAGGATCAGATCCCATCCGATGATCCAGGCAAAAATCTCGCCCAGGGTGGCATAACCATATGTGTAGGCGGAGCCGGCGATCGGAATCAGCGCCGCAAACTCCGAGTAGCAGAGCCCGGCAAACGCGCATGCGATGCCGGCAAGAACAAAGGATAGGACAATCGCCGGCCCCGCGTATTGGGCCGCCGCCGCTCCGGTCAAAACGAAAATTCCCGCGCCAATGATGGCGCCGATTCCGAGTGTAATCAGATTGGTGGCGCCCAGAGCTCGCTTAAGGGAATGCTCCCCGCCCTCGGCGGATTCTTCCATGATCATCTCGAGTGGCTTGGTAGCCAGCAGATTCGCCATTCTTGTGTTTCTCCTGAGCCCTAAGCTGATGCTCTGGGGCTTCGCAGCGACCACAGATAGTAGACCGGGATGCCCAGCAGCACGATGATCAATCCCGGCCACGTGTATTGCGGCTTGTAGCGTAACAGCACGATATCAATAAACAAAGCCATGATGATATAGATTGCGGGCAGCACGGGGTATCCGATGGCCTTGTACGGCCGCTGGGCATCGGGATGCGTGCGGCGCAGGACGAAGAGGCCGAAGATGGTCAGGATGTAAAAGACGAGCACGGCAAAAATAATGTAGTCGAGGAGCTGGCCGTAGCTGCCGGAGACGCACAGGATGGCCGTCCAGACCATCTGCACCATCAGCGAGACGACTGGCGTTTTGTAGACCGGATGCAGTTTCGCCACCTCGCGGAAGAACAGGCCATCCTTGGCCATCGCGTAGTAAACGCGCGCGCCCGCCAGAATCAGGCCATTGCAGCAGCCGAAACCGGAAATCATGATGGCGATGGCCATCAGCTTGCCGCCGTAGGAGCCGAACATCTGCGTGATGACGGCGGTGGCGACGCGATCCTCGCTGGCATACTGAATGCCGCGTTGGACCAACGAGGAGCCAGCCGGACTGCCCGCGAGCGGGAGCGCTCCCAGATAAATAAAGTTGCAGCCGATGTAGAGGGCGATGACCACGCCGGTGCCCACCGCGAGCGACAACGGCAGGTTGCGATTAGGATTCTTCACTTCGCCGGCTGTGAAGGTTACGTTGTTCCATGCATCCGCTGAAAACAGCGAGCCTACCTGAGCAATCGCCAGCACGGTCAGTGTGGAAACCAGGACGCTTGCTCCCGCGCCGCCGCCCACTTCGTGCAGCGTGGCGAGGCCGGCATTCTTCCAGAAGTTCGCTCCGAAGTTGGCGGCGATGGCCTGGGCGTTGCGGCCGAGAAAAATTCCGAAGATCACGAGGCCGAGCAGTGCGGAGACCTTCGCGGTGGTGAAAATGTTCTGGATGAGCGCGCCGGTCTTGACTCCGAAAATGTTGATGACGGAAAGCACCACCACAACGAGAATCGCCGCCAGGTTTTGCGTGTTAAGCCCAACGTCCATCCCGCCGAGCAGCATGGGGCCAATGGCAAACTTTGGGACTTTCCAGAAGTGGAGAATCCAGTTACTGGAGGAAATCGCGGGCCAGAAGATTCCGAGGAACTTGCCGAAAGCCACGCCCACGGCGGCGATTGTGCCGGTCTGAATGACTAGAAATAGGGTCCAGCCGTAGAGAAAGCCCCAGAGCGGGCCGAGCGCTTCGCGCAGATAAACGTATTGGCCGCCGGCGCGCGGCATCATCGCGGCGAGTTCTCCGTAGCAGAGCGCGCCGACAATGGTCAAAAAACCGGTGATCGCCCACGCGCCAATCAGCAGGGCGGGCGATTGCGTTTCGCGCGCGATTTCCGCCGATACGATGAAAATGCCGGAGCCGATCATCGAGCCCATCACCAGCATGGTTGCGCTGGTCAGGCCAAGGCCTTTGACTAGTTCCTGGTCCTGATGGGTGTGGCGCTCCCAGTCGGTGGGGATGGGTGGTTGCGCTGGCCGTTGAATGTCAGTGCTCACGAATCTCCTGGGTGCGTGTAGCGCGGACACTCCTGTCCGCGAACATTCTCGCAACCGATGCTTGCGCGGACAAGAGTGTCCGCGCCACACCTGCAAAGCTTTCCAACTTTACCCCAGAACCCGCAAAAATTCCTCTGCTGATTTGCGGGGATCCCGTAACAAGTCGGATATCACCGCGACGGCGTCTGCACCGGCTTCGATTACGGAGGGGGCGTTGGCGCGGGTGATTCCGCCGATGGCCACCAGCGGTTTGCTGGTGAGTTGGCGGGCGCGACGGACGCCTTCGAGGCCAACTACGGGATCGGGATTGGCTTTGCTTGAGGTGGCAAAGACTGGGCCGATGGCAAGGTAGTCGGCGGAAGTTTTGTCGGCTGCGGCGAGTTGCTCGGGATTGTGCGTGGAGACGCCCAGCCAACGAGCTGCGGCCCCTAAAGGGGCGATGGAGTTTGAGCGACTCGCGATATCGCTAAAGCGATACCCTGATACGAATCGTAGTTTTTCAGCATTCTGCTTCGCCACTTCAGTATTCCGGTTCGCCATTTCAGCATTCTGCTTCGCCGCTTCAGCATTCTGGTACGCCACTAAGGGCGAAGCTCCAATGATGCGGCGCGCTGACTCGGGAGACAGATCATCCTGGCCCAGATGCAGGCCATCGAAATCGGCGGCGAGACAGAGGTCTGCGCGGTCATTCATGATAAGCGTGACGCGGCCTCCCACGCGCCGCTTCAATTGCCGAGCGTGGTCGAGCATCTGGCGGGCGTTGCCCAAGCCCCAACAGGCCAAAAGCGGGCGTGTTGGGGGCCCCGCGGATTTGTTGCGATACTGCATCAGGGTGACTCCGGCGGAGGCTAGCTCCTCGGCGGCGGCGAAAAGACTATCGTCACTCGAGAAGCAAGCGGTGTCGAGAATGGCGTAGAGGCGGGGAAAGTGCATCGCGTTCCTGGTCCTCACCTGCAAGGACAATGTGGCCTACCTGTTATTCTAATGGTCGTTTTGGCAGTCACTGAAGGAAATACAGATTCGGCCCGTTGCGATCTTTGGATACTTGGCTTCGGGCCGCACAGGGAAATCATGGCGGCACTGATCGACGCGATTGACGTAAAGCGCAAGACATTTTTCGAATTCGACAATGCTCCCTATGTGTGCCTGGAGGCGGAGGTGTCGACCCCAACCGCCCGCGGGGCGCAGACGCTGGTTCGGCTAAAGATGCGCAATCTGCTGACGCGCGCGGTTTTTGACAAGTCATTCAAGGCCAGCGATAAGTTCAAGGAGCCGGATCTGCAAACCGTCCCAGCGTCGTATCTCTATAGCGATGGAACTGGGTTTCACTTCATGGATCAGGAGAGTTTTGAAACGCTCACGCTGTCTTCGGAGATGATGGGTGATGCTTTGGACTTTCTTGTGGAAGGATCCGTCATCCAGTTGCACAAGTACAACGGCAATCCTATCGGGTTGCAGCTGCCACCCCATGTCGAATTGAACGTCGCCTACACTGAGCCTGCGGTTCGTGGCGACTCATCGAGCGGCACGGTAACTAAGCCAGCGAAGCTCGAGACCGGTATCGAGATTCGGGTTCCGCTGTTCATCAAAGAAGGGGAGAAGGTAAAAGTATCGACGGAGACGCGGGAGTTCGCGGGACGGGCGTGAATCAAGTCAATGATTCGCTGCAGACCGAGGACGCGGGCACGCGCCACGAAGCGCAAAATTGAAACAATTACGAAATTAGGTCAATCAGACTGGTCGCCGGTGTCAAATTAAGGTATGGAACGCGTTCGGCGATTGCATAGACTCCTTCTCGCAAGCTCGGTGCTTTGCGTTATCTCGTACGCATAGCCGATTCTCGCTCGTTCTCCAAAGACATTTCACGTACGGGGCAAGATCGGGGATTCGTATACTGCGATTGCTAACGCGGAAGTGAAGTTCGAGGGTTCGAATACGACCAAGACCGTATCCTCCGACAGCCGAGGTTTTTACCATGTCGAATTACCGGTTGGCACTTACAGTATGACGGTTACGAAGGGCTCAGCGTACTATAAGCGCCCACTATTTCGTGTCTCATCGCCCAAAACGATCATCCTAGACGTAACTCTCAACCGACTTGTGCGGAGCTGTGATCCGGGAGTAATAGGCGTAACCCGACCGGATGGAACGGCCGAAACCAAGCCTACGCTAACACCTGATGACCTACGAGATAGATGTGGGGGATGGGATCGTTTTCCTATATTTTCAGACCGAAGGCGTGTCTTTGGAGCTTTTTGTTCGATACTACAGCCGGCGGAGGAGCAATGGCGAGCGGGTCTACGATGGAGAATTCCGGAATCCAGTTCTAGTTGCCTTTAATCTCTTTACATTGACGGCCGACCACGTTACTTACGACATAGCGAGCCGAACTCTTCTAGGAACCGGAAATGTTACGACTGCGAATGGGGCTGGTCCCTCTACACACGCTAATTCGATGAAATTCAGAATTGCGAATGACCGTGCGTTTCGACTTCCATAGCAGTCGATGAGAAATCACCATCACACTACTTCCCCTTCGCCAGAAACCTCTCGATAAAGCCCGTATCGAACTTGCCTGCCCGGAACTCGGGATCGGCCAGGATGCGGCGGTGTAACGGGATTGTCGTATAAATTCCTTCCACGATGAACATCTCCAGCGCTCGGCCCATGCGCGAAATGGCTTCGCTGCGATCCTTGCCACGCACTACCAGCTTGGCGATTAGCGAGTCATAATAAGGAGGAATCGTGCCTTCGGCGTAGGCCGCGGTATCGATGCGAACGCCGGTGCCGCCGGGGGGATTGAAGGTGGTGATCTTGCCGGCCGAGGGCGTGAACTTTTCTGGATGCTCGGCGTTGATGCGGCATTCGATGGCGTGCCCGCGATGCACAATCGGGCCTTGCAGTACGTCCGACAGCTTTTCTCCGGCGGCGATCATGATCTGGCTTTTCACCAGGTCCACGTCGGTGACCATCTCGGTCACGGGATGCTCCACCTGGATGCGGGTATTCATCTCGATGAAGTGGAGGCGTCCCTCCTGGTCCATCAGAAATTCGATGGTGCCCGCGTTGTGGTAACCGACGGCGGCCAATGTCTTGCTTAGAATGCCGCCGATCTGATCCCGCAGTTGCGGCGTCACCATCACCGAGGGCGATTCCTCGAGCAGTTTTTGATGGCGGCGTTGAATGGAACACTCGCGCTCGCCCAGGCTGACGACATTGCCGTGTTCGTCGCCCAGCACCTGAAATTCAATGTGCCGCGGGTTTTCGACGTACTTTTCCATGTAGAGATCGCCGTTGCCAAAGGCGCCCGCGGCCTCGGACTGGGCCTGCCGATAAAGGTTGGGCAGCTCTTCTTCGTTGCGGACGATGCGCATGCCGCGGCCGCCGCCTCCCGCCGAGGCTTTCACGATGACCGGGAAGCCGACGGTTCGGGCCCACTCGAGCGCCTCCTCGGCGGAAGCGATCACGCCATCCGAGCCGGGAAGAATCGGCACGCCATGCCGCTTCATGGCGGCGCGCGCCTTTTCCTTCTCTCCCATCAGGCGAATAACATCCGGAGTCGGGCCAATGAACTTGATATGGCAGCCGTCGCACACTTCCGCGAAGTTCGCGTTTTCAGAAAGCAGGCCATAGCCGGGATGGATCGCGTCGACATTTGCGATCTCGGCTGCGCTGATCACGGCGGGAATATTCAGATAACTCTGGGCCAGTTGCGGTGGGCCGATGCAGATGGCTTCGTCGGCAAAACGCACGTGAAGCGAGTTCCGGTCGGCCTCGCTGTAGATCGCCACCGCGCGAACGCCGAGTTCCTTGCACGCGCAGATCACGCGCAGCGCAATTTCTCCGCGATTGGCGACCAGAATCTTCTTGAACATAATGGTAAAGCTCTCAGCCATCAGCCGTCAGCCATCAGGAAAACCTTGGATCGCTTCGCACTCGATTTTCCTGAAAACTGAGAGCTGACAGCTGAGAGCTATTTTGCAGGCCGTACCGTAAACAACTCCTGCCCGTATTCGATGGGCTGGCCGTTGCTGACGAGTTTTTTCACCAGCTCTCCCGCAACGTCGCATTCGATCTCGTTCATCAGCTTCATGGCCTCGACGATGCACAGCACCTGGCCGACTTCGAGCGTGTCCCCAACTTTGACGAACGGAGGCGCGCCCGGCGACGGCGCTTCGTAAAACGTGCCCACAATTGGCGAGCGCACGATGTGGAGACTCTCTTCCGGCTCCGGTTGGGCAGCGGCTGCCGTTGCTGCGGTTTCCGATGCTGCAGGCGAAGGCGACGCCGGGACGGGCACAAGCGAGGGAACGGCGACGTAGCGCGTATCGGGATATGCCACCGTGGGCGCGTCCGACGTGCGCTTGATTCTTACCTTGACATCACCACGCTCCAGTTCAAACTCGGCGATGCCCTTCTCGATGATGAACTCGATCAGTTCTTTCAGTTCTTTTTGATTCATGGAATAAGGCGGGTTTCCGCTTCTCGTCTCTATATAGAGACGGGGCCTGCCCCGTCTCGCTCTACTGGAGACGCGGCAAGCCGCGTCTCCACCGACATCACGTGCTAGATGACAATCAGGTCTTTGTCCGCTGGCGTCAGCACTTCGCAGCCCGAAGCGGTCACAACCACCACGTCTTCGATGCGCACGCCCCACTTTCCAGGAACGTACGCGCCCGGCTCGATCGTCACCACCATGCCCGGTTCAAGCATTTGCGGCTGCGCGGCTGCCAGCCGAGGCCCTTCGTGGATCTCCAGCCCTAAGCCGTGGCCGGTTGAATGTGTGAACCACCGCGCCAGCTTGTGCTTCCGCAGCACCGCCCGCGCCGCCTCGTCGACTTGCCCCGCGGTCACTCCTGGCCGAACCGCTGCGATGGCGGCGAGCTGCGCTTCCAGCACTGCCCCGTAAAAGTCGCGGGCTTCCCTGGAAGGCTGCCCCACGTGCAGCGTGCGGGTCCGATCGGAACAATAACCGGCGAGTATAACACCAAAGTCGCACAGCACGAATCCACGGCGGGGGATGCGCGCCTCCGAGGCTCGCCCATGCACAATGGCGGATCGCGGTCCTGAAGCCAAGATCGTCGGGAAGGACATTCCCTCGGCGCCCTTGCGCCGAGCTTCATACTCCATGGCAGCGGCAACTTCGAATTCACGTACGCCCGGACGGATTTTCATGCGCGCGACACGAAGCAAACTTGCGCCCAGCTGCACGGCTTCGCGAATGCGTCGAATCTCCACCCGATCCTTCACCATGCGCGCCCGCTCCACCAGCGGCGGCGCAGAGCGCAACCTCGACTTGCCGCGCAGCGCGGCTCGGAGCCGGTCGCGTGCGCCGACAGTCAGCGATTCGGCTTCAATGCCCAGCGTTCCATAGGACGTTGCCCCACTCAAGCCAAAAGAAGGCTTGAGTGGGCCACCGACCCGCCCTGACGCCGCTCTTCCCCGCTGCGCCGCCAGCCACTCCGCAGCCGCCAGCGCCGGCGCCTTGCTGCCGATCACAATCCGTGCATTTCTCACTTCTTGTTTGGCCTGCGCGATATACCGCCCGTCGGTAAACAGCGTTGCACCCTGCTCGCCGACCAGCAGCGCCGCCGCGCTGCCCGTAAATCCGGTCAGATAGCGAACGTTGGGAAGGTGAGTGATCAGCAGGAAATCGAGCTTGCTTTCGGGAAGGATGGATTGCAGCCGCAACAAACGTCCGGCGTGATCCATGGCGATCGAGTCCATGCGCAGGAGTTTAGCAGCAGAAAGGTGGAGAAAACGGAGAAGGCTCAAAAACGAAGCCGCCGGACCCTCGGACGGTTATCCGAAGAATTCCGGCGGCTAGCGCTTGTCTTAACTCCTGACTATGTCTGCACAATGCGCGGAGTGATGAAGAAGATCAGCTCCTGCGTGGAAGTGGACACCGAGCGATGTTTGAACAGGTTGCCAAGGTACGGAATGTCGCCGAGTATTGGCACCTGTTGAACGTTCAGCGAGTTGTTGGTCTGGATCACGCCGCCGATCACCACCGTTCCGCCGTCGGTGACGAGGACCTGAGTGGTAGCCTGCTGCGTAATCAGTGCGGGGTTGTGATATTGATCCTCTTCGGAATAGTCCGGGATCGTGTTTTCCACATCCACGTTCAGGAAGATGGTTCCTTCCGACGTGATCTGCGGAGTCACAGTCAGGCGGAGGAAGGCGTCGACGTAGGTCGTGGTCGGCGGTCCACCCAACTGGCCCAAGGTCACGATGGGGATGCGTACGCCCTGCTTCACGACTGCCTGAATGTGATTCTGCGTAACCACGCGCGGACGGGAAAGAATCTTGAGCAAACCTCGCGACTCGGCCATGGTGAGCGCGAAGTCAATCCGCATGTTGTTGGTACCGGTGGAAAAACCAATTCCGCTGGTCGGTCCAGCTGCACCCAGGTTTGAGAACAGCGGAATCACGCCCGTCCCGATCCCCGTCGTTGGGTAGAGAGGATTGGTAGAGGTTGTATTGGTGTAAGGAGAACCTCCAGGGCCGCCCTGGCCGGGAACGCCGCCCACCTGCGTGGGCCCATTGCCCCAGCCGAAGCCAAGCTGCGTGCCGATATCGCGCGCGAAGCTGCGGGTTGCGGCTACGACGCGCGCTTCAATTTCCACTTCCTGCGTCTTGCGGTCCATCTGCTGAATGATGCGGTCGATTTGCGGGAGCACGGCAGGAATGTCGGAAACGATCACGGCGTTGGTACGCTCATCGGCCACCACATCGCCGCGCTGGCTGAGGAACTTCCTGACCGTCGGCAGGATGTCCTTGGAGTGTGCATAGCTGAGGAAGCGGGTAATCGTTACTTTATCGACGGCCAGCGCCTCAGCATCAATTTGGGCGCGGCGGCTCTCAGCTTCGTGCTTCAGGGTGTCCATGGTGGCGATGCGCAGAACGTTGCCGTCCAGTTGCCGCGACAGATCGTTATTCTTGAGCACGATGTCCAGAGCCTGGTCCCAGGGAACATCGTCGAGCACGATGGTCAACGTGCCGTGGATGTTCGGATCGAGCACAACGTTCAATCCGCTGATTTCGTGAATGAGCCGGAAGAAGTCTTTCAGGTCCACGTCCTTGAGGTTGACCGAAATCGGCTCGCCCGTGTATTTCGGGCCGTTGGTTGCCGGCTGCTTCTGCTCCATCTGAGCTTTTTGTTCGGCGGCAAGGTTTACGGCGGGCTGAATTCCCTGCCCGCTGCCTTGCATAGTCGCATTGGCCGTCGTGGCCACCAGTTCCGACGCTGTCTTGTCGGCAAACCGGCTGGCGGCTTCCTGCGCCTTCTCCGCCGGAGCGGCCGCGGGATCGGTCTTGGAAGTGACCGAATATTTCGGCTCGACAAAGGCAAAGTCCGCCGGCTTGTCGGCGGCCGGCGCGGGTGCGGGCGCAGTGGTGGCGGAGACGGGAGCCGCAGGAACCGAGGCCACGGGGGCCGAAGCCAGCACCAGTTTCGGCGCCGGGCTGGCGGCCGGTTTCGTCGCCGACGCAGATTCATGGCGCGCGCCGGCATCGGCAATCTTGAGTACGAAGCCACCATCGGCACCGGGCACCAGTTCGTGCTGGTGACGCGCGGTGAGGTCAACCACAACTCGTGTGTTGCCCTGCCCGTCCATGCCAATGCGGACGTCCTTGACACCGCCCTGGTCGACAACGACGTGATTCTGGCTCGCAGCCATCACGGTGTTGGGAAGGTCGATGACGATGCGCGCCGGAGAATCGAGCGTCGTCAGCTTGGGCGCGAGCGTGCCCTTCGCCTTGAATTCGAGGCGCAGCCCGTCCTGGCTGTGGGCTACTTCGAGCCGCTCCAATTGCGCGCCCGCCGCCGCACCTTTACCCGTCATGTCGGCCGCGGAGGCGATCAGCCCGAACGCCAGCAGCGGAACAATCAGACCCAGCAGTTGCTTTCGCATTTCCCTATCTCCCCATGGGAGGCCACTTGGCCTCCATGTGTTTCGTCAAAGTCGCTTCTGTTCCGGCCTATACGGCCGGGGTTGTAATCTTCTTCACTACTTCCCGTGTGAACGTCTTTCCCAACCGGTCCTGCAGCGTCTCCTGGAACACGATCGAGTCGCTGGTGATCTTCACGACGTAGCCGTTGAATACCGGATCGTTCTCGTGCAGAAAATAGGCCTTATTCAGGCCGTTACTGACCACCGCAATGAAGCCGGTATCGGAGCGAACCACACCCTGCAGACTGATGGTGCCAATCTCCAGACACTTCTTGCCGGTGCTGCAGCCGGCCCCCCCGCCGCCGTGGTTCACGACTGGACTGAGGAAGGGATCCCTTCTGCCGTTCGGGTTGTACTTTTTTTCGGAGGCAGCCGGATCTTCGGCGTCGTTGTCGGTTCCGGCAGCGCTGCTGGCTACGGTCCCAGGAACGGGAGCGGAGGTCTTCGGATCGGCCGGCGCCACTTTGGGTGCCGCTTCCTTGTGAATCGCAACGGTATGCTTCGGTTTCGAAGTTTTGGTTTGGCCCAGCTTTATCGAAGTGGGCGTCACGGCAGCCGCTCCAGCCGCGCTGCTCCTGGCCGCGGGAGTGGTGGCCGCCGCTGGCGCATTTTGCGGTATGCCGAGGGCCGCATTTGACGCCGCAGCCTGGTTGTCACGCACCGTATTCATGGTGTTGCGCGTGTTCTGGATGATGCTGGGAGTCTGGGCCGAGGCCAAGCCCCCCGCCAGCAGGCCCGCCAGAATCGTCGTCGTTAGTTTGAATGACGGCTTCATCCCATCCCTCCTACTTCTTTGCCGGAGGAGCGGCCTGCGCGGCCGGTCCCGCCGGATCCAGATCGTGACTGAAATACGTCGTCGTCAAGCATGTGGCTACCACGCTCTCGCCCGGCGCGTACTGGTAGGTGTGCTTGGCGTGCGCGTCCGAGGGCTTCCTGGTTGAGGCAACGGCCAGGCCCGAGACATTGACGATGCGCTCCACCTTGGTCAGCCGGTCGAAGAACCCAAGCATGGAGTAGTAGGGCCCATCGAACTCGACCTCAAAGGGCACTTCCGTATAGAACTCTTTCGCGCTGTAAGGCTTCGAGGTATAGCGGCGAACCCAGACGCCGGCCTTGCGCGCCTCGCCGTCGACCATGCGCATGAAGTTATCGATTTCCTTCTCATCGGGCACGATGCGCCGCTCGATTTCGAGTTGCTGTTTCAGGCTGGCGAGCTGGCGCTCGATATCGGCCAGTTTCGGCCGGTAGGCCTCCAGTTCGCGGTTCTCGCGCTGTTTGGCCTCCAGTTTGGTCTGAGCGGCCGCATTCGCCTCGCGCTGTGACTTGAAGACGGTGAAATAGAGTCCGCCGGTCACCACCGCCGCTCCGAGCACCAAAGCTCCCAACAGCTTCACACCTGTGAATTCGCCCAGATTCATGGTCATTCCGCCTTTACGACTTCGCCTTTTCGCAGGTCAGCGTGAACTGGAATGCCTGCATGTCCTTGATGCCCTCGTCCTGAAAGCTTTCCTTGATCTCGATGTTTTTAAAGAAACCGGTCTTCTGCAGGTTGGTGATCAGGTTGGCGACCGCATCGCTGGAGAGCGCGGTGCCGTCGATGGCGACGCTTGCCCCCTGATCCTGCATGCTGTTCAGCCAGATCGCCTCGGTGTTATTGACCGTGTCCCCAATCATGGAGAGCAGGCTGACCGGACCGGACTGGTTGTTGCGCAGCTGATCGATGACATCGACCCGGCGCTGATAGGACTCTTTCTGCCTCTGGCGCTCCAGGTAACGCGCCTTGATGTCGGCCAGTTCGCGGTTTTTGACCTCCGCGACCTGCATCTGTTCGGCGATCGACTTCGTTTGCCGGTCGAGGATATACCAGTAACTGGCGTTGGCAAGTCCGGCGATCAGGACCACGGTCGCAGCCAGCACCATCGGCGAGCCGACGTTGAAGTCCATGCTCGGCATGGTAAAGGCTGCGCCTTTCTTGCCTTTCGGTTTCGGAGAACCCAGCAGGTTGATTCGGATCATAATCTTTCGAAGCTCCTCAGGGCCAAACCCACGGCGACTGCCAATTGCCCGGCGTTCTGTTCCACCAACTGCGCTCCGGCTCCATCGGCGGGAGCGACTACTTTTTGGAAGGGATTGAACAGCTCCACCGGCATCGAGAACTCCTGGCGCAAGGCTTCGACCAGGCCGGGAACGCGGGCCGAACCGCCGGCCAGATAAATCTTCTCGATGTGTTCACCAGCGGCGCTGGCGCGGAAAAAGTCGAAGGTCTTCTGGATCTCGAGCACGATGATTTCCGTCACCTGCTGCAGGATGGGCGCTTTGGCATCGTCGTGCACCGTGCCCACCTTGCGGCCGAGCTTGAGAGATTCGGCGTCGTCAAAGCTCAGGTCCAGTTCCTTCTGGAGGGAATCGGTGTACTGATGGCCGCCCACGGAAACGTCGCGCGGAAACAGCGGCGTTGTGCCCTTCACGATGTTGATGTTCATCACGCTGGCACCCAGGTTGAGCAGGGCCACCACTTGCGTGGGGGCGGGCTCGTAGTTGTACTCGTAGCAGTTCTGCAGGGCAAGCGCATCGATATCCACAATAGCCGGAGTCTTGCCGGCCATCGAGAGTACGTTGGTGTAGTTCAGAATCTTGTCCTTCTTGACAGCCACCAGCAAAACGTCCATCTGCGGGTTACCCGCGTCTTCGGAGAGAATCTGATAATCCAGATTCACGTCGGCCAGATCGAAGGGAATGTGCTGCGCCGCTTCCTTCTGGATGGTCTCGGCCAGTTCCTGGTCGCTCATCGAAGGCAGGGAAATTTTCTTCACGATCACCGAGTGGCCGCTCACCGCCGTCGCCACGGCTCTGGACTTGATCTGCGTGTCGGTGAACAGCTTCGCGATCGAACTCGAAACCTGGCCCGAGTCCACGATCATGGAATCGACCACCAGGTCCGGGGCAATCGGCTCCAAACCGAGATGCGCCACTTCAATTCCTGTCCGCGTCTTTCTGAGCTCGACCGCCTTGATGCTCGAAGAGCCCACATCCAGACCCACGATCGTCTTCGCTGCCATTCCAAACATGTGTCCGCCTTTTGTTTCCGCCGGCGCTTTGCCGGCAGGTCTGTTACTGCTGCCCGGCAGCCTTCATTGCTGCCTTAACTTTCTTCTTCGCCTGCGGCTCGGTTTCCATCGACTTCTCTTCCATCCACTGGTCGAGTTTCGACTTCTTGAACCGCCAGCGATTCCCCAGCTTGAAGGCCGGAATTTTCTGTTCGTTCACGTACTTGTACAAAGTGTCCGGACTCACTCCCAGGTACTGTGAAGCTTGACGAATGTTCATCACTTCTCGCGAATCGCCCATGCCATTTTCCTTGTCCACTAGACTTGCGCTCCCAGTACGCCTTTCTTCCGTCAGCGCTGAGGAAATAGGGAAAACCATCGCCTCGTTCCAAACGCATTCGAGTGAGTTTTGGTGTGCTGAGCATATCTCAACCGGTACCGAGGGGCTCTCAAGGGGAATGTCCCGGTTTCTTTGGGTTTTATGGGGGTTTTGTGGAATTGGGAAAGATAGGAGTTGCGGTGAATGTCTATATATAGTACGTTGCTCTAGTTTAATAACCACCTGATGTGGCTATTCGGTGAATGATCCTGCGAGTACTGCGTATCCGGTAACCAAGGTACTACAGACGGTACGGAGGTACCTGCACAGCCGCGCAAACGCATGAAAACGCGATCTCATCATTCGTGCCTCGACCGCGTTCTGCATGCCGTCGATGCGGCGAATGGTTTTAGGATCCGATCTCCATCACGTTTCGCAATGTGCGCGTTGACAGGAATTCGACGAAGGCCGTGATTCCGGACGGGCCGGCTACTCGAAGCGATACTCTCCTCAAGCCCAGTTGCTCATTCTCGAAGCGCACGCCGATAATGACTCATGTCCACAAATCGCCGCTCTCTTCCTGAGAAGTTCATCCGGACGGTTTCCCTGGCAGCCGTGGCGCTCTTCGTTTCTTTGGCACAGGCCGCCGACAGCACAAACATGAAATTGCTGACGCCTGAGGAGCTGGTAAAGATCCTCAGTGACCAGTCCGCCAAAACTCCGAGGCCCCTTCTGCTTCAGGTCGGCTCGCAAATGCTCTACGTTCAAGCCCACATTCCAGGGTCCGAGTACATTGGGCAGGGGAATTTGGCGCAAGGGCTTCAAAACCTCGACCGCCGCGTAAACAACTTACCGAAAAAGACGTTCATTGTGCTGTATTGCGGCTGTTGCCCCTGGAACCATTGCCCGAACGTGAATCCAGCCTATGACGCTCTGCAAAAGCTGGGTTTCACAAACGTCAAAGTTCTCTACCTTGCCAACAACTTCGGGGCCGACTGGGTCGACAGGGGTTATCCCGTCGCCAAAGGGGAACAATAGCCTGTGAAGAAAATCGGCATCGTCGTTGCTATTGGCATCCTGGTGATCGTTTGGTTCGCACTGCGGCGTTCCGCACCGAATCGCGCGGGGGCGTCGAAGCTGGCGCCTGATTTTTCCCTCACCGATCTTTCCGGCCATCCACTGCGTCTTTCCGACTATCGCGGCAAGGTTGTGATCGTGGACTTCTGGGCCACATGGTGCGAACCCTGCAAGCAGGAGATTCCGCATTTCATCGAACTAGGGAACAAGTATCCGCAACGCTTGCAGGTGATCGGCATCTCCATGGACGATGACGTAGAGCCGGTGCGCGCCTTCCAGCAGCAATACAAAATGAATTATCCGGTCGCTCTCGGCAGTCCGAAACTGGCCGACCAGTATGGGGGCGTTCTTGGGCTGCCCATCACCTTCGTGATCGATCGCGAGGGGCACATCGCGTCACGACATATTGGTGCGACCGATCCGGCGGTGTTCGAGGCAGAAATCCGGCGGCTGCTGTAGCGCGGCGCAAGGAAAGCTCTGTTCCGGGGCTGGATGGTGACTCATTCGCGAGTGTCGCTTGGCCTTCGAGCGCGTCACATCCCACGGTCATATTGAAGCCGCATGCTCCAAACTAACAGCCGCTAAATCATAGTGATATGTGACGCTAGTCACTTATGTTTTGAGGTCATTCCTATACATTATTTTTTCGGTCCTTCCAAGGGAGACTCCTCATGAAACTGCTGGTTCTTGGTTCGGGAATGATGGGCTCGGCTGCGGCTTACGATATGGCGAGTCAGGACAATGTGGCGTCGGTGACGCTGGCCGACAGCGACTTGAAGCGCGCGAAGGAAGTGGCGGCGCGCGTCAACCACATCACCGGGGAAAAGAAGGTGCGCGCCGTGGGCGTCGATGCCTCGAAGGAAAAGGAAGCGGCGCGGCTGATGAAGGGGCATGATGGTGTGCTCTCGGCGGTTCCCTATTTTTTGAATTTGGGTTTGGCGCGCGCGGCGATTACGGTCGGATCCAACTTTGCCGATCTTGGCGGAAACAATACGGTGGTGCGGCAGGAACTGGCGCTTGCCAAGCAGGCGGAGAAGAAGAATGTGGGGCTGGCGCCGGATTGCGGGCTGTCTCCGGGCATGGCGTCGATTCTGGGCGGCGAGCTGGTGCGCAAGTTGAATGGCCGCGCCGATGCGCTGAAGCTTTACGTGGGCGGACTGCCGGAAAATCCCAAGCCGCCGTTTCACTACCAGTTGGTGTTTTCGGTCGAAGGGCTGATCAATGAGTTCGTGGAGCCGGCGCGAGTTTTGCGGAAAGGCAAGCTCACGATCATTGAGCCGCTGACCGAGCCGGAAGAATTCCACATCGAGGGCTTCCCTCCCCTGGTTGCGTTTCAGACGTCGGGCGGAACTTCGACCATGCCGGAGACGTTCGAGGGCCGCGTGGGCGAGTGCTTCGAGAAGACGCTGCGCTATCCCGGACACTACGACATGCTCTGCGAGTTGAAAGATCTGGGCCTGTTTTCGAAAGAGAAGATCCGGGTCGATGGCGCTGAGGTTTCGCCGCGTGCCGTGCTGTCGAAAATCTTCGAAGGCAAGTTCGCGGGGAAGGGGCCCGACGTCACCATTATGCGGATCGAGGCGCATGAATCGATTAAGGCGCCGGGGGTTCGCGGATTGCTCGGCGGCAAGCTCAAGGGGCGGGTGGCGAGTTATACGATGGTGGATCACTACGACGCCAAAACCGACATGAGTTCGATGATGCGGACGACGGCATTTCCGGCGTCGATTGTGCTGCAGATGATGTGCTCGGGCGCGATTGAAAAACGTGGGGCGGTGCTGCAGGAACGCGATGTACCGGCCGAGGCCTTCCTGAAGGAAGTGGAGCGGCGCGGCATCAAGATCGCCTATCGGATGGAATAGCCCGTGCGGGAAACCGTCCGCCGCAAGCGACAGCCGGACCCCACCGTTACGCGCTGTGTAGAGCGTCATCTTCGGCTAAGAATAATATCTCTTGGACGGATTCCAGAGGAACTCCCTCCGCCCGCGGAAGGCGAACCAGCGTCATCATTTGCGTCAGCGCGAGCACGGCACGGTCCCGGGCGATATCCGGCAGTGACCTTCTAATGTCCGGGGGTAGTTCGGCGGCTTGCAAATATTCGAAATCCTCGAACTTTGAAGCTAGAAAATTTGTTCCTTTGTCCGTTAGGGAGAATCCCCAGATTGAGGCCGGCTTATCACCGCGGTTCCAAACTCCTTCACGCGTTACAACGGCAATTAGCCCCCGCAGTGGATCGCTCGGCATTAGAGAACCCACGAGCACTACTCGCGTTAGTTCAACCTGCCACTTGTGCAAGATCAGAAAAGCTTCGTCGGCGCTGATTTTCACTTTCAGATCTCGTATACCGGCTACTCATTCTAGCGAGATTTCCCCACATCGTGATTATCGAATACGTCCACGGGGGCGAGTGTCGCCCCCGTTCCTATCTTATGTTTCTTCCGCGATACCGTGAGCGATCCCGGTGTCAGCAGTCTTACGGAATCGACGGGGCGAAGGCGGAGTACTGATTCAGTGTGCCGCTACCAGCGTCGCCTCCCTCCATAAAGATCATCCCGTAGACAGCGACAGCACCTGAAACCTGCACACCGGACGGCAGTGCAGGCAGGGTCTTCCATTTGTTCTTGTGCGGGTCGTAGACCTGCACCGTGGTCACATCGGCTCCGTTGTTGCCGCCAAGAACATACAACTGGCCATCCAGAGCAACGCCGGCCGCGCCCTGCATCGCTATCTTCATGGGCGCAAGCGTAGTCCAGGTGTTTGCGGCCGGATCGTACACCTCAACAACATTGGTGATGGTCCCGCTGCCGTTAACTCCGCCTGCGACGTAAAGTTTGCCGTTGATCACGCCGGTAGCAGGACTTCCATGGGCGCTGGCCGATCCCGGCAAGCTGGTCCAGGCATTGGTTGCAGGATCGTACACGTCGAGATAATTGGCGTATCCGCTGTATCCGTTGCAAGGGGTCACGACGTAGAGTTTGCCGTTGATGACACCGGTTCCACCGCATGCGCTTAAGTGCGGCATTGAAGCCAGAGTCGTCCATGAGTTCGACGGTGGGTCGTATCTGAAGAGAGCCGTGGTTGGCAGGTACCCGTTCCAGCCACCGGTTACATAGAGTTGACCGTTAATCACCCCGGCTCCGTCTCCCTGGTACAAGGTGATAGGCATGTTAGCCAAAGCGGTCCAGGTGTTCGTCTCTGGGTTGAACGCTTGCAGCATTGAGTTCGGACCGCCGTTGTTTCCGCCAGCTACGTAGATGACCCCGTTGATTGACTCCACTGCAGCCGACCCAGTCGGTGCTGGTATTGGTGCCATGGACTTCCATGCCGCATGAGCGGGGAGACTTAGCAGCAGTGCCACCATCCCGAGAGTTACTTTGTTTTTCATTGTTCTCCTTCGTTCTTAGATAGGTTGCCACCGAACAATTCTTTGCGGTACAGCAGCAGTCACGAACGCAGATAGAGAGCGTTGTTAGCTGATTCGTGTCCTGAACTAAAGTGGTGCGGCCCCGTCAGACGGATTGCTCAAAGCTAGCCGCTCACGAGTGGGAGACGACTGTCAAAATCCTGGAATCCGGTTCAACGCTGGGATCGAACAATCTCTTGGGGATGGAGGAAGAGATTCCCGCTACTATGCCACTGGGGTTGGTGTCCAGCAATGGCATGGAGGTGGCCGCGCGGTGGCCCAAGAGTCACTGTTACTACAGCCAGGTTACTACATCCAAGCGATGACTCCGCGCCGGATTGAATTCCTGGCTTACTGGACTGGCGTTCCGCTGCTGAGGCACGTCGCTGCGGTTCCGTCAGAGGCAGAACGAATCGCTCCCGACTGGTCGGCGCAAAATGCGCGCCGGCCGTAAGCGTCTCCGGTGGGCGTGGCCGTGAGATGGAAAGTCGAGGCGGGGGAACCCGCGCATTTCGATATCGAGAAGGAGTACCCGTGCTGCCTGCCGCTGGCGAGTCCGCTGCTGATCAGCATCGCCTGGTGTTCGTTGGCCTCGGCAGCGCCGAAGCCATCCAGATCGGACAGTGTGCAGGTGTACCCCACAGCAGAATAAGTTGCAGCATAGGTGGTCTCGGCCGTGAGAATCATGCGCACCGAGGCCAGGATGGTCGCATCGCTTCCGAAGGGTCGAATGGAAGTTTGCCCCGAAGCTTGCCCCATGCTCTGCAGGTGAATCTGCGGGCTGCTGGCCGCCGCGCCCGCTTTCATTCCGTCGGAGATGCTCTTCAGGAAATCGGGATCGGCGAGCGGCAATTTGATGGTGAACGCAACTTCATTCAACGTCCAGAGTCCCGATTCCATTTTCATGGAAAAGACGATCACGGGCATGAACGGCGTTCTTTGCGCCTGGTTGTCTTTGTAGGTGTGGATCGAGAGTTGGATGTCGTCCTGATCGCCTTGCAGGGAGTCGTTGTCTACGACGATCTCGGTTTTCTGTCCAGTCTTGGGATCGCTGGTGGCAAGCATCACCGGGCCTGTCTCAAACGTTTCAAAGCTCTTCCCCTGCATGTGAAACTGCCCGGCCAGCATGGAATACTGCTGCAGGCTGGTCATCGCCCCGGATTTTTCAAGGGTGGCGCGGGTGATCGCGGGCAGATGCTTCAGGAGGGTTCCCGACTGCTTGCTAAAGAACATTTCCAGCAAAGCCTGACGGGCAGTTTGCGGGGCTTCCTGGGTTGCGCTCTTGGCGCACAGGCCAGAGCTGGACAAAATCAGAGAGAGAATAGCCGCCGCGAGCTTTCGCATGAAGACGCTCCTGCCAAGGGTTGACTCATCTTGGCATTGCGGTGGAAGCGGCTCCAGTTACGGAGGTAAGGAAGCTACTCGGTGTCCGCGAAACGCTACTCACGGTTCGCTTCGCCCAATACCGTAATCTTCGAGTCCGCCCGAAACTTCTTATAGTCACGGAACGTCTGATCAATGTCCTCGCGGTAGTTTTTCACCAGTGCAAGCCGGACATCGAGGCGAAACTGCACATGCCTGGGCAGCCAGACTTCCTCGTTTACCTTCGTCAGGTCGACGACGATCCTCGCTCCCTTGTGAATCCGCGCCAGAAACACGCCGAAGGCGATGGTATCAAGCGCGGTGATATCGAGCTTCACCCATTGCGCCTCTGCCTTGTCAATCCAAACGCGGCCATGGAGCTTGTTGAGCATCCTGGCGTCACGGTGCTTCGGTTCGTATCCCGGACGTGGTTCCCCCTCCAGCACCCATGTGTCCCGGCCATCCATCATCTCCGAACCAACCAGCCGGAAGTTGAAAGCGTCGGCGACCTCCAGCACAAACTTACGATCCTCTTCGCGCTGTTTCTCTTCCTTCTCGAGGCGCTTGCGACGATCGTCTTCCGACTCGTTCTTGCGCTTGTCAATGATCTTCTGGATCTTTTCGTCTTCCTTCTTCACTTCGTCAGCCGGCAACGGCTGGTCGTCCTTCGCAATCAGTTTTTCCACCTGCTCACCGTACACCTCAAGAATGTCCGACGTGCGGATCTCGGTCTTGGCAACGTTGCCCTGCGCGTCGAGTTTGTGCTCTTCCTGCCGCTCAATGTAGGTGTAGTCACGCAGGCGCTTGTCGTTCTCCAGGTCTTTCTGTTCTGCCTGGATGAGCAGCGCCCTGATCTGCTCGGGGGGTACTGTCCCACTGGGGTCTGGCGTTAGCGCGATTGGAGGCGGGGAAACTGAATGGAGGGTGGCCGTGTTTAGCGTTACAAGCGAAGGCGGCTCCTGGCCGGGGGCGAGCCAGACCAGCAGAATGACAGCGAGGATCAGGCGACGACAAGAGCGCATGCTATTTGTACGAACAGCAGAAGGCTGAAGTTCAGTTTCGCAGCCGGACAGTCACCAGGCAAGCGGCTGTCCTCCGTGCCCCCCGAAGCCTGCTCTGAGCAAAGTCGAAGGGCACCCCTTGGTTAACGCTACTTCACCGCCCGCTCCAGGCACTCCGCCCGGAACAACCGGCCATCCACGCGATGAAGCCGCTTTGCCTGTGCCTGGGAAATCAACCGATAATGAAAAATCGTCAGCAGATACTCGGCCACAAACCACACCGGCTTCTGCGAGGTCATCCAGTCGAGATGATCGAAGCGCTTCAGGTTGACGGGCCGCGAAAACGTGCGCAGCGTGCGCTCGCCGCGCAGATTAAAGTAAAGGTTGAAGTAACTGATCGCCAGTTCGCGCAGCGTCCGGTGCACCGGCTCGCGGAACCGGCAACCGGTGAAATTCGATTTCGCCACTGCTCCCCAGCACCCGTCCAGGCGATAAATGGCAATCACATGGTCGGTGTCGTGCTCGGATTCGAAATCCAATAGCAGCGGCGGATAGCCATTCACCCGCAAAGCCGCTGCCGCAAACAGCGCTCCCTCGTAGCAATGAGAAGTATTCTCCCGCAAAACCCGCCGCGGAGACCACGCCGTGTCCTCCAGGTGATACGGCATGGCATCCAGAAACCGCTGAATGCCGTAAGGATCTTTCAGGGAGCGCAGCTTGCGAATTTCGGCGGGCGTGAAGCCCCAGGAGTTGGCGGCGGTGTTCATTTTCGATGATTGAAGGTAGCAGGATCGGACGGGGATTGGGAATGGAGGAGGGGGTTCGTGGCGTGACGCTGCGACCGACCATTATCAACGCTCCGCCGCAGTTTTACGCAAACAGCGCACGCAGCTCCGCCGGGCGGTCCACCACCACATCCGGCGTGACTTCCTCCAGCGTGTGTGGGGCGAAGCCATACGTTACGCCGCACGTCCACAACCCTGCATTGCGGCCGGTCAGCACATCGATGGACGAATCCCCAATCATCAACGCTTCGCCAGGCGCCACGCCGGTCTCTTCCAGCAGCGTCCGAACCCCCAGCGGATCGGGCTTCTTTGTCGCGAAACTATTGCCGCCGTAGACGTGCACGAAGTAATCGCCCATGCCCAGCGCCTGCACAATGTCCTGCGAGGGGCGCACGGGCTTGTTTGTCAGTACCGCCATCAACCGCTGCACACCTGGGCGGAGAGAGTTTGCCCTGGGCGACCCAGAGCTTTGCGAAGGGGAGCCGAAGGGAATGTCCGCCCCACACGAACCATTTGCCAGCGCAGCCAGCATTTCGGGAATCCCGTCATACACGGTCGTGTGATCCAGTTTATGCAGCCGGTAGTAGCCGAGAAAATACTCGAGCGCGCTGCGGAATAACGCCTCGTCATCGCCGCAGCTATCTGCAACCAACGCCCGTTGTACCAGCGCCGGCGCCCCATCACCCACATAGCTGGCGATCACGTCGCCCGCTAGTTCCGGGCGGCCGAAATGGCGCAACATGGCGTTGACGGAATGAATCAAATCCAGCCGAGAATCGATCAGCGTGCCGTCGAGATCAAAAACCAGCAGCCGAATGGAGCGCGGATCAAACCGCCGCAAAAAGCGGATCATGGACTGTTCAGGATAACCCAGGTCTCAGGTCTCAGGTCTCAGGTTTCAGGTTTCAGGTTTCAGGTTTCAGGTTTCAGGTTTCAGGTTTCAGGGAGGCTGGAGCCTTTGGGATCGACCGTCAATAGCAAGCCAGACGCTCACCGAGGGCCATGGCACTCCGGATAAAGAGATTTTCCTGATACCTGAGACCTAACACCTGAGACCTCATTTACAATAAGGCGGGTTCAAACTCGACGGGGTGAAGAACGCAGCATGGCCACAACCAAGATTGATCCCAAGCTCGGCGAAGGCGAGGAGAAAAAGAAATCTGGGACCTACCAGGGCCTGACGCGCCAGCAACTCATCGATGCCTACCGCATTATGTTTACCTCGCGCCGAGTTGACGACCGCGAGATTCTGCTCAAGCGCCAGCAGAAGGTTTTCTTTCAGATCTCCGGCGCGGGGCACGAAGCGATCGGCGTGGCCGCCGCTTATGTGCTCAAGGCCGGCTACGACTGGTTCTTTCCCTATTACCGTGACCGCGCGCTTCTTCTAGGGCTGGGTGCGACTCCGTATGAAATGCTCCTCGGCGCGGTCGGCGCGGTCGACGATCCCAGCTCCGGCGGCCGCCAGATGCCGTCGCACTGGGCCCACAAGCGCCTCAATGTCTTTACGCAGTCTTCGTGCACTGGCACGCAGGTTCTGCATGCGGTGGGATGCGCCGAGGCTGGGCGCTACTTCGCGCAGCATCCGAATGCGGCACGAAAAGCCGAGGGCGATTACCGCCAGTTCAAGGATGTGCAATTCCATGGCGACGAAATCGCCTATGTCTCGCTCGGCGATGGCACCACCAGCGAAGGCGAATTCTGGGAAGCGCTTAATACCGCTTCCAATCGGCGATTGCCAGTACTTTTTTCCATTCAGGATAATGGCTACGCCATTTCCGTTCCGGTCGAAGTCCAGACCGCGGGCGGCAACATATCGCGCCTGGTGTCGGGCTTTCCCAATTTTCATTTCGAAGAAATCGACGGCACCGATCCTATTACGGCCTATGCTGCCTTTAAGCGCGCGGCCGATTATTGCCGCGCGGGCAGCGGTCCGGCATTCGTCCACGCGCACGTGATACGCCCTTACTCGCACTCGCTCTCCGATGACGAACGCCTTTATCGTCCGGAAAGCGAACGCGAGAGCGACGCGGCGCGCGATCCCGTTCCGCGGCTGCAGATGTTTCTTCTGCGCGAAGGCATCCTCGACGAGGCGGGCATTAACCGGCTCGAGAAAGAAGTCGAAGAACAAATTCAGGCCGACGCGGATCGCGCGCTCGATGCACCGCTGCCGCAGCCCGAGTCAATTTACAACTTCGTCTACTCTCCCGATCTCGACCCGAAATCGGCGGCGTTCGATACGCATCCCGCCTATGCCGCGCCCGAAGCCACTTCCGAGGGCAAACGCCCCGCCGCATCTCAAGCCAAGACCATGGCCGACCTTATTAATGCGACCCTGCGCGATGAAATGCGCCGGGACGAGCGCATCGTCATCTTCGGCGAAGACGTCGCTGACGCCAGCCGCGAAGAATATGTGAAGCAGAAGCTGGTCAAGGGCAAAGGCGGAGTCTTCAAATTAACCTCCGGCCTGCAAATGGAATTCGGCGCCGACCGCGTCTTCAATTCGCCGCTCGCAGAAGCCAATATTGTGGGCCGAGCCCTCGGCATGGCCGCACGCGGACTTAAGCCGGTTGTTGAAATTCAGTTCTTCGACTACATCTGGCCGGCGATGATGCAGTTGCGCGACGAATTGGCGCTGGTGCGCTGGCGTTCTAATAATGCATTTTCGTCCCCACTCGTGGTGCGCGTGGCCATTGGCGGCTATCTCACGGGGGGCGCCATCTACCACTCGCAATGCGGCGAGAGCACGTTCACCCACATTCCCGGCTTGCGCGTTGTTTTTCCGTCGAACGCGCTCGATGCCGCCGGGCTGCTTCGCACCTCCATCCGTTGCGACGACCCGGTTCTTTTTCTGGAACACAAGCGCCTTTACCGCGAAACTTACGGACGGGCACCCTACCCCGGCCCGGACTACATGGTCCCGTTCGGCAAGGCGAAGATCGTTCACCCCGGAACCAACCTCACCGTCGTCACTTATGGCGCGGTCGTTCCACGCGCTTTGCAGGCGGTGCAGAGAATTGAGCGCGAGCACCAGGTCAGCGTCGAACTGATCGATCTGCGGACGCTGAACCCGTTCGATTGGGACGCGATTGCGGACTCGGTCAAGAAAACCAACCGCGTTCTCATCGCTTACGAAGATTCGTTAAGCTGGGGATATGGCGCTGAAATCGCGGCCCGCGTCGCCGACGAGCTTTTCCATCATCTTGACGCCCCTGTCAAACGCATTGCCGCCACCGACACCTTCGTTGGCTATCAGCCGATTCTTGAAAACGCCATCCTGCCGCAGACCAGCGACCTGTTCCGGGCGATGAAGGAATTGGCGGAATTCTAAAAGCTGGGAGTCTGACAAAGAAACAATGGACGTTCTAGTACCGTGACCCTCATAGTCTGTTCCACATCCCAAGCGGGGCGAGGGCAAGGTGCCGGCGCTACACCTTCTCCACCGTGGTAATCATATCGCGGTCGCGGCTCTAGTTGCTGAGCGTAGGTGGGCTAGTTGTCGGTGAAATCCTGGCACAACCGGGCAGCACTGTTGGCGAGGCCGTTAGCTTCGGTGTTCTGCTCGCGCGGAATGCGGGTAATGTCAAACTCCAAGGCCCGGGCCAGCTTGCGGCAGATCCAGTTCAATGAATACAGCCTCGGGCTCCGGCAAGAATATTCTCCCGACATCTGCCGCACCACGACATCGGAATCGGAGTAAACGCGAAGCGATCGCGCCTTCCTCCCGAGGGCCCACTGCAGCGCTTCCAGTAGCGCAACGTATTCGGCTACATTGTTGTCTTGCCAGCCGATCCACCGGGCAATGCGGATATGGCCTCCGCCGGGATCCTCGACAACGACCCCGATACCGGACGGCCCAGGACTCCCATGGGAACTGCCGTCCACGTAGGCAACCAGATGCGGCATGTCAGTTGTCATTCCTGACAGCACCATGCGTGAAGATGGTGCGCGGCGTCAAGAACATTTGCTGGTTCCTTGTGTTCATGGCATAGAAAGATTTCCACAGGCGGGCAAGCCGCTCCAGGACGGAATCTCCTGCACTCTGTCGAATGCCTTGACTGACAGGGCATTTGGAGAATTCAGGGGTCACGGGCCGAATCGCCAATTGCACCAATAACGGGCGTTGACAACTTCTGATTATGGACTAAGCTGAATGGCGTCGACGGCTGAAAGGGTTGGCTTCAAAAATCGTTGCCAGTCCGAAGTAAGCTGGGTGATTCAGAAGGCGGGGCGACCCGCTGGACGACCAGACCCGAAAAAACCGACGAATCTGCGAGGAGACGCCGGGGTTTGGTACTGCGAAAGCAGTGATCGCATCAAGGACCGCGACGGTGCACGCATCTACGTCGCTGACTCTCTCGCAGGAGTTGGCGGCTAGAGCGTAACCAATGTCGCGGTCTTTTCTATTGCCCGCAGTTCCCTTCTCAAGCACCTGAACGCCGGACTATCTTCTTAGCTCTTCTTGGACTTGCCTGAACCGCCCAAACCTCGGCCGCCGAAATTGAAGCCCCAGGGGCCGCCGCCGAAGCACAGCAGGGCAAAAGCAATTGACCCCACCGCCAGCGGAAATTCATAGCCGGGTGCGGTCGGGCCATGTCCCATCAGCCCGTTCTTGAAATGCACTTTCCAGATCGCTACCGCCATCTCGATCACGATGGCCAGAGCGAAAAATCGTGTGAACAGGCCCAGCACGATGCCAATCCCGCCAAAGAACTCTGTTCCCGCCGAAAGATATGCCATCCAGCGCGGCAGGCCGAGCGATCCCACCATTTCCATGTGATGATGAAACCCGCCCCACACTTTGTGATAACCGTGCGCGATCATGATCGCGCCCAATGCCAGGCGCATGAGCAACTGGGCAAAGGGCTGCAAGCGATTGAAAAAGTCGAGATTCACAGCGCTCCTCCGGGGAGAAACGATAAAGGTAGCAGAAAAGTTGGGCGGAAACGCCGTGAGAATCTGCTGAGTTGATCGCCGTTTTCGGCTTTTTGGATTTGTGCTACGGGGTTTTTGGCTGCGCGGGATTTGTGTTGCGGGCGGCTTTTCGCGGGCGGGGCGCCCGCGCCACATTTACCATTCCGAATACGGCTTGCCATTGCTGCCTATCTTGCTGGAGGCGCTATGCACGCCATAGATACCGGTTTCGGTCTGGTAAAGCGACAGGATCGCCGGCGGGTCATCTTCCGTCACCCAGGTCGTGGTGCCGGTTATGTCCCTGGGCACTTCCTTAATGTATCCCGCGCTCCTAAGATCTTCGAGCGATTGCGGCGGTTTCTGCTTATCCAGCGTGTACTGAAAAATCATCTGGTTCAGAGTCAGCAGGCTGTCGCGGAACGCGTCCTCTCGCGCCCGATTGACGCTCTGGCTGTAGATGGGCATGGCGACCGCCAGCAAGATGAGGATCATGCTGATCACCACCATCATTTCGAGCAGCGTGAATCCGCGGCTGCCGCGTTCGACCCGGTTTGTCAATCTTGCGTGCTTCATCGCCACTCCGAGTAGGGCCTGCCGTCGCTGCCCGGCTCGTTGGAACCGCTGACCACCCCAGAGATGCCCATCTGGTCGGGATTCCAGGCTTTCTCCGGGTCGGTCTCCTGCTCCGTCTGCCAGGTGGTGTTGACGCCCGTAATGTCGTTGGGAATGGCTTTCAGATATCCCGCCTGCACCAGGTCGTCGAGTTGCTGCGGAGCCTGTCTCTTGTCCTCCGAGTACCGCTGAACGACTTCATTGAGGGTGAACAGATTCTTCTTAAATGTGGCTTCTTTGGAGCGCAAGATCGCCTGGTTATACATGGGCAGGGCGATGGCCAGCAACACCAGCACGATGCTCATGACGATGATCATCTCGATCAGCGTGAAACCCCGCGGATGCGCTTTAGTCGTGAATCTCATTTACCAATCCCTGTACTTGGTGCCGTCAAGAGCGGTCGCCTGCGATTTGCTGTAGACATCGAACAGGTTCTGCTCATCCCAGGAATCCGATGTGGGATCGTCCTGCATGGAATGCATCCCCCACTCCGCTTTTCCCGTCATCGGATCGACCGGAATCTTGCGCAGGAACTTCAGTTTCTTGCCGGACACGTCCTCACCCTTGACCAGCGTCTCCAGGTCGGGTGGGTAATTCTCGCTTCCCAGCTTCGTCTTAAACGCCCCCGTGTCGGCGGCAGCTTTATAGCGGTCGATGGCGTCGCGCAGCATCCACAAATCGTCGCGCAGCTCTTTTTCGCGCGTTCTCTGGAGCATGAATCGGGCCGTAGGCAGCGCCATCCCCGTCAAGATCAAAATGATGGTCGTGGCCACAATCAGTTCGATGAGCGTGAATCCGCGGAGGCGGCGCCGCGCCGGCACCAACTTGATCATGTTAGCTGGATGATTCATAACATACTTCGCAATCACTGAATGGTAACCGCCGCTTCGGCTCCATTCATCGGGATCGCCTGCATCGCCGGGTCACGAGCGCCGCCCCGCGTAATCACCAGCGCGGATTGTCCCGGCGATTTCGCCATCATCGTCAGGGTCACGACCGCGCCCTGGCCCGAAACAGCGCCGGCACCGGGAGGCCTCGAGGCCGTAATCTGCAACGTGCCGTTCGCCGGGTCGTCGCGGAACGCCAAGGCGACCGCCTGGCCATCCTGGGACAGGAAGCCGCCATTGGAAACATTCAGCACTTGCAGCTGGTTGGGATCGTAACTCAGTTGCACCGGCACCGAGTAAACGTTCTGTCCGCCGGAAACCATGACGTTCACTGTGAAAGTCGACCCTTTTGCCTGGGTCAGAGACGGCGGATCAAACAAGAAGGAGGCCCCGCCCGCGGCTGGAGCGTTCCGAGCGCCCGGGTTCTGGCCGGGCGGATTCTGCTGCCCCCCCTGCGGAACGGCGGGCGTCGGTGCCGGGGCCGGAGGCGGTGGCGCCGCCGGCTTGGTGTTCACCAGCCTCAACTGAATCGCATTGGCCGTTCCGACATCGAGCAAGTCGGCGCTCCGCGAGGGTTCTGGTCCCCGGATTATGTGTGGCACCAGCACGAAGACGATCTCGTCCTCCTGGCGCTCGGTTTGGGTTTGCGAGAACAGATACTTCAAGATTGGAATCGAAGCCAGCCCGGGTATGCCGCTGATCGCCTTGGTCTGCTGGTCTTCCATGATGCCGCCCAATATGTTGACTTCCCCATCTTTGAGGCGGATCTCGTGTTCGATTTTGCGCTGTCCGATGATCGGCTGGGTGATGCCGCCGATGTTCTCATTGCCCGTCACGGCGGAAACATCCAGCGACAACTTCAACGAAACCTCATGTCCGGCATGCACGCGCGGCGTGATGTCGATGTTCACGCCCACGTCCAGGTATTGAAACTGGGTATTGACAAGAGGGTTAATACCGACGCCGCCAATTCCGGGCTGAAACGAACCGGTCGCAACCGGCACGCGTTCGCCGATCTTCAGCGAAGCCTTCTGCCCGTCCAAGGCCCGCACCTGCGGATTCTGTATGATCTTCGACGTGCTATCGCTCAGCAGCGCGGTCGCGGTCGCCGAGGGAAGCGTCACCTGAAAATCCTGCGCGGTCAGGTTGTTAAATGTATTCAGGTTGAGTCCGCTCGTGGTGGGAGCTGTGGTAGTGGTCGTGCCCCCGGTAGTCGTACCCGTTGTACCGCCGGTGGTGCTGACGTTCGGCTGCAGGGCCACGGAAACGTTGGTGGGAGGGTTAATACCGAAGGTCTTCATCTTGTCGCGGCTTACTTCCAGTATGGCCACATCCACTACCACTTCGGGCTTCGCCTTATCCAGATCGTCCACCAGTTTCTGCGCCAGCGCGACCTGATCCGGAGTACCCCGGACCACAATCGCTCCCTGCGAGGGCAGTTGCTGAATGCGGCTGACCTCCAGGATCGTGCGCATCGCGTTCACGACATCCTGCAATTCGGTAGGCTGCGAAAGATTGGATAGATAAAAAGTTTTGAGAACGTTTTGTTCCAGCTCTTTCCGCTTTGCAGGATTGTCTTCCGCGACAAAAATCGTGTTGGGCGTCACCGGCCGCCAAAAAGTCTTCGTCTGAAACGAGACAATGGAGAGCGCTTCTTCCAGCGACACGCCGTTCAACTCGATGCGCACCTGTTTCGCCGTATAGGCGGGATCGAACAACACGTTGACACCGGCCAGTTTGCCCACCGTTTCAAAAATGACGTTGCTTTTCTCCGTCATCTTGAGCGTGATGGGAGCGCTCGATATGGGCGCCAGTTCGACCGGGCCTTGCGCCTGTGCCAGCAGCCTCCGCAGCTCCGACTTGGGCGCATTGAGAGCCTGCGGCTCCGCACTGGTCCCTTCCTGGATCATCTGCAGCGTGCGCCGCAATTCCTGTTGGGCGATGAACGAGGAAGGATCGATGGCCAGCGCCTTTTCGAATTCCCCTTTGGCCTCGTCCAGTTTGTTCGCATCGAACGCAATCTGCCCGCGGTGCACGTGCGAAGCGGCGGCCAGAAACCGGTTCCGCTCATAGGCGGTTCGATATCGCAGATCCTTGGGCTGCACATTGTAGGCTTGTTTGAAATATTCGTAGGCCTTCTCGTAGTCCTGCCGTGCTTCCGAGTCAGTACCTTTCGCATAAAGCGACTTGGCAGACTCGGCGGCAATTCCGGGAAGGCTCAGGAGGCTGAACACCAGCAGAAGGAAAAAAGTCGGACGTATCAGGCGTGTCATTCAACGGCCTCTCATACAGATTTTTCTCTTGCCGGGCTATACCGGCTCTATCGCGTCAAATTACGGCACAGACCGTGTGCTAAAGCAGGCATAACACGGACATTTCGGGCAAAAAGGTACCAGAAACTCGGATTATAGCATTGCCCTTCCAAGCGCCCATCTGATTGTGGGGCCGATGTTTACACTCATTGGTACTTGTCCCAAGGTGTACAGGAAGGAACTCGCCGCTGCGACGTCCCGGCGCTCGAAAGATCTCCCCATCGCCTCGCCTCGTTTCCATCCCTTCGCTAGATCCAAGGTGCGACACCGGCAACCTGATACCCCAGACCTTCCCTTCGTGCTAAGTTCTTCTTGCAGATGGCCAAACAGACGACGCATCAGACTCAGGCCAACCGGGAGAAAAACCCTCGCCGTCAGCCGACGGCTGCGGGGGAGAGAGATGCCGCCACCAACAGGAACGCCGGTCACAACTATTTCTTGCTCGAAAAATTCGAGGCCGGGATGGTTCTCACGGGTACCGAGGTCAAATCGGTCCGCGCCGGGAAGGCCAATCTGAAGGATGCCTACGGGTTGGTCAAAGATGGCGAACTCTGGCTGCTGAACTGCCACATCAGCCCGTACGACCATGGCGGTTATTCCAACCACGCCGCGGAGCGTACCCGGAAGCTGCTCATTCACAAGGAAGAAATTCGCAAGCTGTTCAGCAAAACCCAGCAGCGCGGGTTGACGCTCATTCCCACGCGCCTGTATTTCAAAGGCGGAAGGGTGAAAGTTGAACTTGCACTGGCTCGCGGCAAGCAGCAGTGGGATAAGCGCGAAACCGAGCGGCGCCGCACCGCCGACAAAGAAGCCCGCGAAGCCATCGCGCGGTCAAGAAAACAAGCGTGAAGCCAGGCAGAAAGGTCATTATCATCCTCAACACGGGAGCTGGATGGAATTTCTGCGGAAGCCAGCTTCCCGGCCGCTTTGTTGCCTGGAGAATATCCCCCGGTTATTGTGCGTTGAGGAAGTTGGTCAGATCCTCAATGTCCTGCTCGCTGAGGCCAATGCTGAACCGGTTGTTGTAGAAGAGGACGACGTCGCGCATGGTCTTGGCCTGCCCGCCGTGGAAGAAAGGAGCGCGAGCGCCAATGCCGCGGAGCGACGAGACCTTGAACTTGCCGAGGTCGCTGCATTTGCCGGTGATCCAGCCGACGCCGGGGTCGGAAGTTTGGTATTCGTCGTAGGTCGTGATAACGCCATTGACGGTGACGTTGACCGGATTGCTGAAATAGGTGATTGAACCCACCGGACAGAGGAAGGTGAAGACCGGACGGTCTGAAGTTAATGGAAGTGTGGAGGAGCCGTTGGCAGAAGCCTGAGCGGGGCTGACATAGCTATTGTCGGCAACGCCGATGTGTTTGGGATCGTTGAAGAGGTCGTTGCCAACATTGCCGTTATTGTGGCAGAACGAGCAGCTCGCAGTCAGAGGGTTCTTCCCAAAAAGATCGTTGAGGCCGGTGACGCCGTTGATCGCGAAGGGGCGGCTGTTGAAGATGACCTGTCCACGATAAATAGAAGCACGCTGGGCGGTAGCAAGTGGAGTGCTGCCGGAAGCGGTTGCGAAGGCATTAGATACGTCGGCTTCAATTAAACCTAAGCCCAACGGGCCCGCCTGGGGGATAACGGAACCGGGGCAAGGTATGGCACTGGTTAAGCAGCCGCCCTCGAAGAGAGAAGCGAAACCGTTATCGGGGAGACTGTTGGAGTAGTTGTAGAGATTCTCGGGACCTCCAGTGGCGCCACTGTTGTCTGCGCCGGTCAAGTCACCCGCAACAAGATCGGAAGATTGCGCGGTGAAGCTGCCGCTTTGGAAAGCGGCGCCCTCACTAGCCTGAGCTTGAGTTGGAGCGGAGGAAGCCTGGGCGTGGGTGAGAGTGGCGTCGATGAACTGGCTGATGAGGCTGGGTTCGCGAGTATCCCACATAATATTGGGCACGGGACCGCGTCCGCCAGGAGTGAGGTAAATGACGTTGGTTGCCGGAAGTGGACGACGGTAGAAAGAGAGTACGGGGTTCGTCGGATTATTAATACCATACGTGCGGCTGAGTTCACAGCCTGTGGGGTCGCTGGAAACGGTGACAGAAGCCCATTGCGGGTTCGCCGGGGGCGGAAGCGCAATGCGAAAATTGCCGAAAGTGAAAAGCTGCTTACGAGCCTGGAGAAATTTGGGGCCAAAGGAACTAGTGGCAGCACCGTTGTTCGGACAATCGGCGCCGTCGACCGGGGCGAAGACAGGGTCTGTGCCTTGCGTGGCGTTGTAGATGGAGAGGATCGTCGTGT
>Ga0224557_1000451_pt1 | contig 46254 bp, 41 predicted proteins | sample 714S31014metaG_FD_180677 | JGI IMG/M metagenome (GOLD analysis project Ga0224557, IMG submission 180677) | Peat soil microbial communities from Stordalen Mire, Sweden - 717 S3 10-14 | ecosystem: Environmental > Terrestrial > Soil > Wetlands > Peat | place: Sweden: Norrbotten County, Stordalen...
CGAGCCGCGGTCGGGCGCGAATGAGCCTTGACGGTCATACGGCGCAGACGGTACACCTTGGAGCCATGAATTCCATCCATTCTTGTCGTCAATCGTCGCGCCAGCGTTCTTCGGCAACTCTTCTATTAATTCTCATAGCGCTTCTGCTGCCTTCTGTTGCATGGCACAGATGCGCGGCGCAGCCGGCAGCGAGTGCGGCTCAATCCGGCGCGGCGGTGGGTGCGGCTGCGAAGCCGCAGGTGCAGCCGGCGGAGGTGGGTTCACCGACCGACCCGAAGCGCGGACAGCGGATTCCGTTGCCGATTCCGGCCAACCCCAAGCTGCCGACGCTCTTCCTGGTGGGCGATTCGACCGTGCGCAACGGGCAGGGCGACGGCGCGGGCGGGCAGTGGGGATGGGGCGAGCCGCTGGTGGACGACTTCGACGCGGCGAAGATCAACGTAGTGAACCGCGCCATCGGGGGCTTGAGCAGCCGGACGTACATGAATCGACCGGGTGGCGATCCGTGGGCCTCGACGCTGGCGATGATCAAGCCCGGGGACGTGGTGATGATTCAGTTTGGCCACAACGACGGCGGCAAGCCGGATGAGCCGACGCGGGCGCGCGCCTCGCTGCCGGGCGTGGGCGAGGAGACGTTGGAGATCGAGAACCCGATCCTGAAGATGCATGAGACGGTGCATACCTACGGGTGGTACATCCGCAAGATCGTCGAGGACGCCAAGGCCAAGGGGGCGATTCCGATCGTGTGCTCGCCGATCCCGCGCAAGACGTGGCAGGACGGCAAGGTGGTGCGCAACGCCAACGACTTCGGCGGCTGGGCGCGCCAAGTGGCGGCCCAGGAGCATGTGGGCTTCGTCGACCTGAACGAGATCATCGGGCGGCGCTACGACGCGCTGGGCGAGGCAGCCGTGGAGCCGCTCTTTGGCGATCCGCACACCCACACCAGCCGCGTTGGGGCGGAGTTGAATGCCGAGTGCGTTGTCGCTGGGCTGAAGGCGCTCGTGAACGACCCGGTGGCGGCGGACTTCTCCGCCAAGGGCGCTGCGGTGGAGGCTTACAAGGAGTAGAGCATCGGCGGGCTGTGCCGAAGACGGAGCGCGCTGGCGCGGCTACTTTTTTGTGGAGGCAGGCGGGGCAGGGGATTCGCCATGCTCTTCGGCAGCCTTGAGCGATTCCTCAAAGGCTAGGCGGGAATACTCATGCGCCTGGCGCGTAAGTTCGTGCGCGGTGGGGCTGCCCTGTCCGTGAGAGGCCGCGGCTGCGGAGTGGGCGTGTGCAGCAAGATTGTGGTACTCGGCGGCACGGTCGTGAATGCTCTGGGGCATGGCAATGTTCCTCTTTGCCGTTAGATGCGGATGGGGACGGTAAAGTTCGCCACGCGAACCGTCGCAGACAGTGTCCAGTGTGCGGCGGAGGTATATTGCGAATTAGCTTGTGCCAAGCGGCGATTACCGCCCATGAATGGTAAAATTGGAGCAATGACGACGCCGCTGAAGACCCTCTTCCTCAACCCGCCCTCCTTTGAGAAGTTCGATGGCGGCGCAAGCAGCCGCTGGCCCGCCACCCGCGAGATCGAGTCCTACTGGTACCCCGTCTGGCTCACCTATCCCGCGGGCATGCTGGAGGGGTCGCGCCTGGTCGACGCCCCGCCGCACCACCTCAGCTGGCAGGACGTGGTCGGCATCCTCAAGGACTACGAGTTCCTCGTCCTCTTCACCAGCACCATGGGCTGGGAGGGCGACCAGAAGATGGCCGAGGTCATCAAGCAGACCTACCCCAGGATCAAGATCGCCTTCGTCGGGCCGCCCGTCACCACATCCACCGACAAGGCGCTGAACGAGTGCCCGGCCATCGACTTCGTATGCCGCCGCGAGTTCGACTTCTCCATCGTCGAGTATGCCAACGGCAAGCCGCTGAACGAGATCCTCGGCGTCAGTTACAAGGACGCGAACGAGGTGATCCAGCACAATCCGGACCGGCCGCAGGTCACCCCCGAGCAGCTCGACGAGATGCCCTGGGCCACCGAGATCTACGCGCGCGACCTCGACGTGACCAAGTACAACGTGCCGTTCCTGCTGCATCCGTTCGTCTCGCTCTACTCGACCCGCGGCTGCCCGGCGCAATGCACCTTCTGCCTGTGGCCGCAGACGCTCAGCGGCCACGCATGGCGTAAGCGCTCCACCGACGACGTTGCCGCTGAGATGGCCAACGCCAAGAAGCTCTTTCCCCACGTCAAGGAGTTCTTCTTCGACGACGACACCTTCAACATCCAGAAGGCGCGCACCATCGAGCTGTGCCAGAAGCTGAAGCCGCTGGGGCTCACCTGGTCCTGCACCTCGCGCGTGACGACGGACTATGAAACCCTGAAGGCGATGAAGGAAGCCGGCTGCCGCCTGCTGATCGTTGGCTACGAGTCGGGCGACGCGCAGATCCTCAAGAACATCAAGAAGGGAGCAACCGTCCAGCGCGCGCTGGACTTCACCCGCGACTGCCATAAGCTCGGCCTGGTCGTCCACGGCGACTTCATCCTCGGTCTGCCCGGCGAGACCGCAGCGTCGATCCGCAACACCATCGAGTTCGCCAAGCGGCTGGACTGCGAGACCATCCAGGTCTCCATGGCGCACGCCTTCCCCGGCACCGAGCTATACGACTTCGCCAAGGAGAAGGGATACATCACCAACCTCGCCATGAGCGACGACGAGGGCCACCAGATGGCCCACATCGAGTATCCCGGCCTGCCCGCCGAGTACGTTCTGGAGATGGTCAGCAAGTTCTACGACGAGTACTTCTTCCGGCCGAAGGCGGCCTTCCGCGTCGTCTGGAAGGCGATCGTGAACCGCGACGTTCCCCGGCTGTACACCGAGGCGCGCTCCTTCATGAAGCTGCGCGGACAGCGCAACCGCTCCGCCGCCGCCACCAAGGCCGCCAACGCGTTGAAGGCTCAGGAATCGTCTAGCTAATTCGCTTCACGCGCTCGTATCAATGCAACAGAGCGGTCGGCTTCGGCTGGCCGCTTCTTTGTGTGAGGTATTCTTGTCACAATGCGATATCGTCTGCATGTTAGCCGGGCTGAGCTTATCGGCGCAGCATTCCCATTTTTCGATGGAGTTCGGCGTTTATTGGAGCACTCCAACCGCACTTACCGCGGGATTGGCTCTCTCTGGCACATCGCGTTGCCTTACATTTTTCTCAGTACTCCGGTGCTTATCTGCCTGCAATACTTCTATGGCTACGTGGAGCTGACGCTTTCGTCGATGGAATACCATGCTGTGTTGGGGCATCGCTCCATCGCTTACCCGCAGATCGAACGAGTTGTCTGCAAAGCACAGAGTCAGGGTTGGAGCAGTGTTGAGTCCACGGAAATTTCTGGATTGGGGATGAAGAAGCTGATTCTCAAGCTGGAAGAGACGAAAGACTTCATCCACGAACTCAAACAATACGCACCGCAGGCGCGCGTGGAAGAGCCGGACAAACGATGAAGCACACCCTCACTCCGCAGCGTTATCTCATTCTGCTCGCCGTGATGCTCACCGCGTCGGTGGGCGACACGCTGCTCTCTCATGGCATGTCGCAGGTTGGCCCGGTTACGCTGGCGCACCTGGGCCTGCTTCTGGTGGCGATCCGCAATCCGTGGGTGATCACCGGAATCCTCTGCCTGCTCGGCTTCTTTGCCAGCTACTTGACGGCGCTCTCCTGGGCCGACCTCACCTTTGTGCTGCCGTCGACTGCCTTTGGCTACATCGTCGTCGCGTTTCTTGCAAAGTTCTGGCTGCATGAACCGATCACGCCCTATCGCTGGGCGGGGATTTTGCTGATCGTCTGCGGCGTCGGCTTTGTCGCCAACGGGCCGTCGCTCACTCCACACGAGGCGCAGCACGCGACGGAAGAGACAGCGCCCGCGGGCGAGGGCGCAGTGACGGGTGGGACGCAATGATCTACGTCAGCCACATCCACGCGGGGCCGATCGAGACATGGGCCACCATTCTCACGGTCGCGGCAACGGCGGTCGCCGGAGACGTGCTGACGGCGGGCGCGATGCGGCGCATTGGCGACCTCGACCGCATCCGCGCAAAATCCGGCCTCGGAGGGGCCGTCCGCGCCGTCACGTCCAGCCCCATGTTTCTGCTGGGTGTATTGTCGATGGCAGCCAGCTTCTTCTCGCTGCTCTTCACCCTCTCGAACGTTGAGCTCTCGCTGGCTGCTCCGGCCAGCGCATCGCTTACCTTCCTCGGCAACGCTTTCGCGGCGAAGCTCTTTCTCAAGGAGAACGTGGATCGCCGCCGCTGGCTGGCCGCGCTCTTCGTCTGCGCGGGTGTGTTTCTGCTGGCGAAGTAGAGCGGCTCAGGGTTGCGGGCTGGGGGTCGGCGGGAGTGTTGCGGGTGCGGAGGCCGCGGCAGCGGATTTGAGCCAGGGCAGCAACTCGCCGGTCTGGCGCAGCAGGTGGATCTCGGCCTGGCGAAGCTGGTAGCCGGCATCGACGACGCCGAGGTACTTCTCGCGCTCACTGATCCTCGCGTTCTGCTCGTCCTTGGGGGTCATCTGCGGGCCGCCGGGGTTGCCCGACTTGAGCTGCTGCTGCAGGATGTCTAGTTGCTGCTGGGCAAGCTGCTGCTCGAGCGTGGCGACCTCGGCCTGCGCCTGTAGCTCGCTGATGGTGTGGCGCATGAGGGACTGGCCATTGAGTGCCGCGATCTGCGCGTTTTGCGCGTCGTGCAGGGCGTGCGCTGCGTCTGCGGCGGACTCGCGCGCCTTGGCCGCTCGGGTCCTGTCCATGATAGGCAGGTTGATCTGGACCCCGAAGGCGCCCTCGCTTGCACTCAGGGTGGTCTGGCCGGTGTTCGCCTGGTAGATCTTTTGCAGTTGCGCGAAGGAGTCGCTGAATGTCGCGTAGTAGTTGTATTGTGCGAAGAAGTTGACCTGCGGACGGAAGCGGAAGCGCGCATCTCCCCAGGCCTGTTGCTGCTTGGCCTTGGCGTTGTCGAAGGCCGCGGCGACGGCAGAGTTGGCGTAGCCGTGGACCGTCGTGTCAACCGTTGCGTCGAAGGAGATGGGGCTGGCGGGGAAGTTGCTGTCGACGCTGAGCGCGGTGGGCGGCAGGCCGATGAGCCGCGCCAGGCGCTCGCGGTCGAGTGCAGTCTCGTCCGCGGCGCGCAGCGAAGCGAGGCGAAGCTGCGCTGCGGTGAGTTTGGCCTGGGTGAGGTCGATCGCGCTGTCCTGGCCGGCGTCGACGCGGCTCTCGACAATGGAGACAAGCATGGAGGCGAAGTTGCACTGCTGGCCGACGACCTGCTCGCGCTGTTGGTCGTGGTCGAGCGCGACGACAGCGAGACCGGTGTCCTCGGCGACAGCCTCGCGCATGTCGTCCAGCGCAAGCTGGGCGGCATCGAGACCGGCCTGGGCCGCGCGAATGTAATAGAACTGTGAGGCGCTGAAGACCAGCGAGCCGCCGGTGACGGTGAAGAGCGTGGGCGGATTGGTACTGTAGCCCCAGGAATCGCCGAGATTCATGCCCGCGTTAATAGACGGAATGTAGGCATCGCGCGCCTCGGAGAACTGGGCGCGCGCCTTGGCAACATCGGCCTTAGCCCCTTGCACACGCGGATTGCTGCCCAGCGCAAGATCGACCGCTGTTGTAAGCGAGAGCTGCGCCTGGGCAGAGTGCGCGAGGGGGAAACAGACGGCGAGCGACAGGGCGATCGCCAGACGCCGAAGACGGCGCGCTGGCGAATGATCGGGTGTCCGGCGAGTTGGAGGAAGCGAGGTCATGGGTTCAGAGAGGTTCTCTCGAAGACGGTCAACGTCCATGGTACCGTCTTCGCGCATCATAGGCCCTGGCTTGTTCTGGAGCTTCGCGTGAAGGCCGGGGCGAGTGCGGCGGCGGCGGCAACCTCGCGCTCTGCGCCGGGGTTGTCTCCGCGGGCCGCCAGCAGCCGGCTAAGTTGCAGATGCACCTTGAAGGCGGGTGCGGCGTCGGACTTTGCGCGGGAGCTGAGGTAATCGCGCAGGCAGCGTTCGGCGAGGTCGGGCGCGCGGTGCGCCTTGGTCAGGATGCTGGCGGCGTCCACCAGAACTGGACCGTGAGTGCGGTCGGCGGCCAGGGCAGACTTGACTGCGGCGAGCGCGTCGTCGGGCCGCGCGTGGGTCTGATAGAACTGGGCGAGGTCGATCCAGGCGCCGGGCGATCTCTCGGCGGCGACGGCCTGCTTGAACTCGGATTCGGCGGTGGCCAGGTTGTTGTCGGAGTCCGCGAGGCGCGCCAGCAGGCGGTGGGCTGAGGCAGGGAAGCGGGGCATGATGCGTGCGGCCAGCGCGTGGGCCTTGTCGGAGCCGCCGCCGATGATGAACGGAGCGGCGACGTAATACTCGCCCAGGTCGTTGATCGCGGCGACGTTGCCGGGGTTGAGTTCGACGGCCCGCGCGAAGCTGGCCTCGACCTTGCGCGCCAGGGTGAATCCGGCGACGGGGCCGGCGCGGCGCGCCTTCATGCCGTAGGCCCGGCCCAACCACAGCTCGCAGTCGCTGGACAGATAGCCCGCGCCGCCTGCTGTAGAGACGGCCAGCTCGCACTCGCGGATGGCCTCGTCGGCCACATCCTGCGCATAGAAGACGCGGCACAGAAGCTGATGCGCGAGCGCGTCTGCGCGGTTGGCGGCGAGGGTGGCGCGAAGCAGGGCTGTGGCATCGTCACTGCGGCCCTCCTGCAAGGCATGGTAGGCGGCTGCGTCTTCCCCCAGCGCGCGATCGGAGGCCGCGGTCTCCGCGGACCGCACTTCGGCGCGCAGTGGAGCGGGGAAGACTGGGACAGCGATGAGGAGACCGGCGAAGAGAAGGCCCAGGGAATAGATTGGGGCGATCGGCCCTCCCAGCTTGACGGCGCCGGGCCGGGAGAGCTTGAACGAAGGCATCGGGGAGGATTGTGCGTTCATGCTCATCAATAAACGGGCGTGACTTCGAGTCCGGCGCTGAGGTCCTGGTTGGTGGCTGCGTTGAGGGCGACGGTGTCTCCCTCGGCGAGGCCGCCAGTGATCTCGACTCGCGTGAGGTTGATGATGCCGGTCTCGACGTCGGTGCGGACCAGCTTCCTGTGCAGGATGCGGAAGACGTAGGGTTGTGTGCCCTCGAAGTGCAGGGCCTCGCGCGGAACGCTGAGTACATGCAGGTGTTGCGCGGTGGTGACTTTCACGGTGACGTTGGCGTTGGGCTGTAGGACGCCGTCGGCATCGTCCACGTCGATCAGGCACTCGCCGACGTTGCGCGTGCCGTAGGTGATGATGCTGGTGGGGACCTGGGTGATGTGACCGTGCCAGATGGTGCCGGACTTCGCCTCCCATGTGATGGCGACCGGCTGTCCCGCGGCAAGATTGCCGATCTCCGGTTCATCGAAGTAGGCCGTGATGCGCAGATGTCTGAGGTCGGCGACGTCGACCAGGTTGTTGTCGTCGAGGCTAACGTAGTCGTACTGGGAGACCTGAAGATAGTAGACGGTGCCGGCGATGGGCGTGTGGATGTCTTCGCTGGCACAAGCGCGCAGGGCCGCGGCGACGGCTGCGCGCGCATCGGCAAGCTGCGCCTGGGCGCGGGCGCGGTCGGCCTGGCCGTAGCGCTCGGTGCTGTGCTGCTCGATGCCATGCAGCGTACTGTCGTCCAACTGGACGCGTGCCCGCGCGGCGTCAATCTCGGCCGGCGATGCCGCTCCCTTCTGCTGGAGCGCTTCGAGCGCGGCCAGCGCGGTGGCGTCCTGCTGGCGCTGTAGCTTGGCGCGACTCTCATCGGCGGCGTAGGTGTTGCGCTCATCCTGCGTGCCGCCGTGTTCGATGTCGCTCGCGGCCAGCTCGGCGGCCCGCAGCGCGGAGTTGGCGGAGGCCAGCCGCGCCAGAGCGTCCGCGTCGTCCATCTTCAGCAGCAGCTGGCCCGCCTTCACCTTGTCGCCCACATCGACGTAGATCTGCTGCACCTGGCCCGCGACCTGCGCGTGGGCCTGGTAATCGTCCAGCGGCTCAACCTTGCCGTTGGTCGAGGAGGACTTGATCAGGTCCTGATTGCTCACCTGGGCGGCGCGCACGCTGACCCGCTCGCGCGTGAGCGAGCGGACCGCATAGACCGCCGCAAGCAGAACGATGAGGGCTGCACCCCAGATTGCAAACTGCGTTGCCCGATTTGACGTGGGAGTAGAGGCCATAACTTCAAGTGCCAGTATATAAGACGCCTTGTCGCTGCGAACGAAGCAAAAAACTTCTTGCCCGGTACCATACAAATGTTCCTGCGCAATCGGTGCGCGGATTCGGGCCGAAAACGGGTCCGCTCAGGACGGTTTTTTGGGACTAGGAGTGCAGCGTTGTGCTGGCCGACCGCAGGCCGCACAGTTCGAGTTCGAGGCCGCCGAACTGCGGGCTGGCGTAGGGTCCCGTGTTGTGCCGCAGGCGGTAGAGTACGTCGACGGCGGAGCCCTTGGCCAGCGCAAGCCGGGTGCAGCGCGCAGGCCAGCCGAGAGGATCGCGGCTCCAGCCGAGGGCCGGAATTGCAGCAGGATTGCTTTGCCCGCGCGGACCGCTCTGCGTCAGTTGCAGCGCGATGTGTTTGTCCTTAATGATGCGAATGGGCGCGGCGAGCGTTGCGTCGCGAGTGAGAAAGACCGGCTCGGGGTTGCCGATCCCGAACGGCGCGAGGCGCGCGACCCAGGCCATCAGCTCGGGAGTGATCTCAGCCAGCGAGAGCTCCGCGTCGTACTCCAACTGCGGGACCAGAAGCGCGGGGGTGAGCCGCGCAGACGCGTAAGCCTTCATGCGCGAGCGCAGCAGCGGGAGCCGGTCCGATGGGAGCGAGAAGCCGACCGCGTGCGCGTGGCCTCCAAAGCGATGGAAGAGCGGTCCTTCCCAGGTCTCAGAATCGAGACCTGGGGCACCCGCTTTATCGGCGTATGTGATGGCGTCCAGCAGGTGGAAGCCGGGGACGGAGCGGCCCGATCCGTGCGCGTCGCCATCGGCGTGCGTGACAATGAGCGCGGGCCGCCCGGTGCGCTCCACCACGCGCGAGGCCAGAATGCCCAGCACGCCGCGATGCCAATCTGGATGGTCGAGGACCAGGCACTCGCGCGGGTACTCGCCGGAGGCATCGACCAGCGTGAGCAACTCGCGGTCGATGGCATCCAGCGCGCGTGCCTCGGAGGCGCGGCGTTCCTGATTGAGGCGGTCGAGTTTCTCTGCCAGTTTGCGCGCGCGGTCCGCGTCGCGCGTCAACAGCAGCTCGACCACATCGTCCGCGATGTCCATCCGTCCGGCGGCGTTGATGCGTGGAGCCAATCGGAAGCCGACCTCGGTCGCGGTGGGCGCGCGGTCCAGCGAAATCTTCGCCAACTGCATCAGAGAGCGCAGACCGGGCTGCACGGGGTTCGCCAGTGCCGCCAAGCCGAGTGCGGCAAGCGTGCGGTTCTCTCCCGTGAGCGGCACGGAGTCTGCGATCGTAGCGATGGCCACCAGCTTGAGGAACGAGGGCAGCAACACGCTGCGGGTGCGCGCGCGGAAGGCGTCGGCGTCCGCCGTCAGCGGCGCAGCAGCGTCCAGCAGCGCCTGCGCCAGCTTGAACGCAACCGCCGCTCCGCACAGGTTCTTGTTGGGATAGGGGCAGCCGGGCTGCGTGGGGTTGATGACGGCGAGCGCGTCGGGGAGCGCTGCGCCGTCGGGCGGGTGGTGGTCGGTGACGATGAGGTCGAGGCCGCGCGCGCGCGCCTCCACGGCCTCGGCGATGGCGCGGATGCCGGTGTCCACGCTGATCACCAGGCGCACGCCGGACTCAGCCGCCTCGCCCAGGATTGCGTTCTGCATCCCGTAGCCCTCGCGGATGCGATGGGGCAGGTGATAGCTCACCTGCGCTGGCTGTTGCGGTTCCATCGCCAGCCCGATTCGCTCGATGGTCGTCTTCAGCAGGACGGTGGCCGTGGTGCCGTCCACGTCGTAGTCGCCGTAGATCAGAATCGGCTCGCCGTTGCGAACTGCGCTCTGGATTCGCTCGACGGCGGCGTCCATGCCGAGCAGTTGCGCCGGATCGTTCGCCGCGTCGTCGAGCAGCGCATCGAGTGTTGGATTGAGAAAAGCCTCAGCCGCGGCCTGCGTGTCGATGCCGCGCGCGACCAGAACCTGCGCAATGGCAGGAGGGCAGCCGAGACGCGCCGCCAGAGCCTGGACCGTCTGCGCATCCGCGCCCACTCTCAGGAGCCACGCGGGCGACGGCGCTGGATTGGATTGTTCTTGCACCGCTGGCGAATCCTGGTCCGGCAACTTCGACGGCACTTGCGTCAGTCCTCGTCGTGGTCATGGTCGTGGTCGTCGAGGACCATGCCGCCGAGGTCGGTGACCGTCTCGATCAACTCCTGGAACTGCTCGTACCAGTCGGTCGAGGTCTCGAACAGGAACATCACGCCCTGGTGGGCGAAGCCAAGCTGCAAGTAGCCGATCTGGCCAACGTGTTTCACCAGGCTCTCGGCGTCTTCGATCTCGATCGCGTCGGCGTCGGGGTAGGTCTGGTCGCGCAGTTGCTCCAGCAGGATGGCGACGTCGGACTTCTCCAGCGTCACCTCGCTCATGGTGACAAAGCTGGCGTTGGCGGCCTTGGCGTGCTCCACGAAGTCCTTCCACGAATCGGGATCTTCGTCCTCGAAGATTACGCTGGGAACTTCGTCGGTGATGTATCCATTGAAGCGGCGGAGGCCATGGCCGGCGATGAACGCCACCATATCGTCTTTGAGCGAGATCAGATTGTCGGGTAGCATGTCAGCGAGTATTGTCTCAGAAAGCAGCGCTGAGCGCACGGCGGGTTGCTGCTGGCTGGTGGGTCAGTTTGCATCTGTTTTGAAGGGGCGCGGCTTCAGCCGCGCCGAGGCAGCTAACGAAACACAGGGGACTTTAGTCCCCGAGGGAATGCTCGCTTGCAAATTTACCGAATACCAGCCGCTGAATCGCGCAACGATGCGGCCCCTCTTCCCGCATCACCGCGCGCGCGGTAGCATCGAAGAACCATGCGAGCGATCCAGATCACCCACACCGGCGGGGCCGAAGTGCTTCAGCTCCGCGAGCTGCCCACCCCCACGCCCGGCCCCGGCGAAGCGCTGGTCCAGATCGAGGCCTGCGGCGTCAACTTCATCGACATCTACCTGCGCGAGGGACGCTACGCCTCGCCGCTGCCGTTCATTCCCGGGCAGGAGGCGGCAGGCGTCGTGCTGGCTGTCGGGCCGGATGCAGCTTCAGTCAAAGTTGGCGACCGCGTTGCCTGGTGCGGCGTTCCCGCAACCTACGCCCAGTTCGCGGTTGCGCCAGTCGCTCGCCTGATTGCGGTTCCCGACGGCATCACCACGCGCCAGGCCGCCGCCGCGATGCTGCAAGGAATGACGGCCCACTACCTCTCGCACTCGACCTACGCCATTCAGCCGAATGATGCGGTGCTCGTCCACGCAGGCGCGGGCGGCGTTGGGCTGCTTCTGATCCAGATGGCCAAGCGCCTGGGCGCGCGCGTCTTCGCCACCGTCTCCACCGACGGGAAGGCCGCGCTGGCGCGTGCAGCCGGGGCCGACGAGACCATCCTCTACACGCGCGAAGATTTCGCCGCAAAGGTCCGCGAGCTGACCGATGGCGCGGGCATTCCCGTGGTCTACGACTCCGTCGGCAAGACCACCTTCGACGGCAGTCTGGCCTGCCTGCGGCCACGCGGCACTCTCGTCCTCTACGGCGGATCCAGTGGCGCGGTCCCGCCCTTCGACCTCATCCAGCTCTCCACGCGCGGCTCGCTTTACATCACGCGTCCCACGCTCAAGGACTACACCGCAACCCGCGAGGAACTTGTGCAGCGCGCCGGCGATGTCCTCGGCTGGGTCGCCGACGGCAGCCTCAAGCTGCGCATCGAACACAGCTACGCGCTGGCCGATGCCGCCCAGGCCCACCGCGACCTGGAGTCCCGCAAGACCACCGGCAAGCTCCTGCTGATTCCGTAGCCAGTGAGTTGCGCGGCCTCCAACGCAAAGCGGCCCCGGCGAACTCGCCAGGGCCATTTGTGCTTTCGCTGTGGAAGAAAACAGCGCAAACGTTCTGCGCGCCGCTCTACTCCAGGGATAAAGTTGCGCTAGGGATGACTGCGGCGGGCTCTGCGGCGGCCACGGCGCCATGGCCGTTCTTCCCCTCGCCCGGCTTGCGGATGTCGATGCCGCCCTTGAAGTACGCGCCGTCCTCGATGGAGATGCGCGCGGCGGCCACGTCCCCGGTCAGCGAGCCTTCGCTGCGGATGTCCACGCGGTCGCTGGCATTCACGTTGCCGCGCACCTTGCCCAGCACTACCACCTCGCGCGCCAGGATGTTGGCCGCTACCTGTCCGTTGCGGCCCACCGTGACGCGGTTGCCGGGCAGGTTGATCGTGCCTTCCACCTTGCCGTCGATGTAGAGCGACTCCGATCCGGAGACCTCACCCTTGACCACCAGCGACTTGCCGATGGTGGCCTGTTCGCCGGTTGGGACGGCCAGGCTGGGTGCGGATGCTGCCGCCGGTCTTGGTGTGCTGGACTCGTAGATGGTCGGCGCCGGGGCCGACGGACGCGTCGGCTCAGGGGGTGAGGGCGGGATCGGTCCAGCCTGGTTCGGTTTCCACATGGTTCGTTTGTTTCCTTTCCTGGGTGCATGAAAAATGTTGGTGCGGTTGGCGGTCGTGCCTCAATGGGCCTATGTGGGTCAACATCAGCCGCAACGCCTGGCGGTTGGCCGTACGCGTCTGCCACAACGATACTACTCCGCGCCGTTCCACGGAAACACGCCGCCTCTGCAAATCTCCGTGCCACCGCCGCTCGGAAAACATTGCTTGCTTCCGCGGGCCATACGCGCTACTCTGCCGCGCATGCAGAACTTTCGCTCCGCTACTGTGCATCTGCCGGGTTGGACTCTCGCCTTGCTGCCGCTCAGCCTGGTCTCGCTGGGCCTCCTGCCCCTTTCTCAACCCACCGCCTTCGCCGCTCCCGCCAAGGTCCACGTTGTGGCGCTGGGCGCGGTGCGCAAGGTCCCTTACACGCCGCCCCAGACCGCGCCCGCAACCGGCAAGCCCGCGGACGCGATCACGCTGAAGGTCCGTCCGCTCACGGTCGACGGCCATCAGAAGGAGTGGACCACAGGCGACGCGCACGACGTCACCGACCGCAGCTTCACCGTCCGCCGCGCCCTGCGCCTCAACGACGCGCTGCCCGGCGACGCGGCCCCGCGCTGGAGCTGGCAGCCCGGCCCCTGGCTGCTGGTTGATCGCACCACCGGCCACATCACCGCGCTGCACCTGCCGGACTTCGACGCTGAGGTCTCCGACGCGGTCTGGTTCCGCGACTACGCGGCCTACTGCGGCACCGCCGAGACCGCCAAGGGTGGACTCTTCGCAATCGTCGCGCAGCTCGGCGCGCGCCGCGCCGTGGTCCAGAAGCAGATCGGCAAGTGGCCCCAGCCCGCGCCCGCCTCGCCCGTCTGCAAGCCTGCCGTCTGGCAGCGCGAACCCATGCGCGTCACCCTCCAGCCTACCGGCGGCGACGCCATCACATTCGACGTCGTCGGCGCATCCTCGCTGGTCGAAGAGAACGACTCAGCCGACGACCAGAACTGAGCCTCCTACCGGCAGGAATCAAATCGGTTTCGTCCGCTATCCCGAGATGTAGGCCTTGAGGTGGCGGATCGTCTCCTGCTGCTCCGTGATCACATAGTTCACCAAGTCGCCGATGGAGAGCACGCCGACCACAGCGCCGTCTTCCGTCACCGCAAGATGGCGGATGCGCTTGTCCGTAATGATGCGCATACACTCGACCACGGTATTCTGCCGCGTGACCGTGATCACCGGGCTGCTCATGATCTCTGCAACCTTAGTCTCCTTCGACAAGCGTCCCAGCAGCACCACCTTGCGCGCGTAGTCGCGCTCGCTGACGATCCCCACCAGCCGCTCGCCCTCCATCACCAGCAGCGCGCCCACGCCCTTCTCCGCCATGATCTCGATGGCGTGAAAGACGGAGGCGCTTTGCTCTATCGACAAGATCCCTGCCGCCTTCTTTTGTCTCAGGACTGTGCCTACGGTCGTCGTCAGTTCGCTCATGTGCACCTCGGGCTTCGAGTATTACCTCCGCAGCCCACCGCCGTCAATCGCGCGCACCCACGGCGCGATTCCCAGTCCGCAGACCGGCGGCGGCGCTTCTAGCTGGGGTCCTTGCTCCGCGTCTTCTGGACGCCGGTCACAATCCCAGCGCCAAACAGAATGATGGCCATAGCCACGATGTAAGTCTCCCGGACATGCAACAGGTGCGCGAGGTACGCCACACCAATGATGAAAATCAGATAACCGACTGCATAAATTCCAAAGGACATGGCATTCTCCGAGGCGCAGCATCCAAAGCCGGCCCCCTGAAGTGAGATGCCAAAATCCATGGCGATGCGGACGGGAATGAGAGGCGGACCATCCGCCGGAGATGGAGGCGGTTCAGTAGAGCGGCGGCTCGCCGGGCGGGCGGGTCTTCCAGCGGCGGTGCATCCACAGCCACTGCGAGGGGTATTGCCGGATTGTCTCTTCGATCACCGCAGTAAACAGCGCGGTGTTTGAGGCCGCGTCGGCCTCCGAGTCGCCGCTGTCGGCGAGGGTGAGTTCCGGGCCGAAGCGCAGGACATACTGGCGCTCCCGCTCCTCCCACAGCAGGAAGCCGGGCAGCACGGCCGCGCCGGTCTTCAGCGCGACCCGCGCCAGCCCGGAGGCCGTACATGCCTCAATGCCGAAGAAGGGCACAAAAAGCCCCTGCGGCGGAGTCATGTTGGTGTCCATCAGGATGCCGACGGTCTCGCCCGCGCGCATCGCCCCGATCAGGCCGCGCGCGAAGTCGTCCTTGTGCAGCACGCGGTTGCCGTGCTGGCAGCGGATCGTGTTCACCAGCGAATCCACCAGCGAATTGTCCAGGCGGCGGATCACCATCCCCATCGGGTAGCCCGCCAGCGAGTGGTAGAAGCTCGACAGCTCCCACGCGCCCAGGTGGCCGGTGAGCACGAATACGCCTTTGCCTCGGTCGCGCGCCCCCAGATAATGCTCCAGGCCCTGGTAACGGATGAAGCGGCTGGCATACTCCTGCGCATAGGTGGACATCTGGCAGAACTCGGCCAGCAGCCAGCCCAGGTGGCGATACTCCTGGCGCAGCACCGCCGCGCGCTGGCTGGCCGGCATCTTCGGGAAGGCCAGCTCCAGGTTCCGCCGGCCCACGCGGCGCAGCCGGCCGTGCGAGACATAAGCGATGGCGGCGATAACGACTCCGGCGGCACGGGCCATGCGCCGCGGCAGAGCGCGCAGCACATGGATGAAGAGCCAAGCGACTGCGAATTCAAGGGCCTGGCGGAGGGTGGGCCGGCTCGCCGGCTCGGCGATGGATTGGGCTTCGCGGGTCAAGGTTCCAGTCTAGCGGATCGAGGAACAGTGGTAAGTGGGGTAAGTGGTCAGTGAAGAGGGAAAAGTACAGCGGTTAATGTTATTCCGCTGGTTCAGGGATAAGAATGTCGCCACTGAGATGTACAGACGCAGATGAATTGCGCAGGATTACATCTGATTGCGCGGGACTCCATACATAGAAAAGCCGCCAGCGGAGTGCTTCCGGCTGGCGGCCCTGGTCTGTTGTGTTGCCGCGTCCTGCGACGCCGTGGAGTTGGTGGTAACCCTCGGTGTGAGTGGTGTCCCTTCGCTGCTATTGGTTGTTCTTCGATACGACAAAGAAGTGGGCAACGGTGTGGACAAAGGCGCGTGCGTTCTCCGGGACCGGCTTGTTGCCGTGGAGAACGACGTCAAAGGGAACGTCGGCGCCATACTCAGCGCGGGTATCATCGGCGTTCTGCGAGAGGACGGTGCCGTCCAGGTCAAGCCCGGCAAACAGGCCCTGGCTGCGCGAGTAGGTCAGGAACTCGGCGCGCATGGATGCGTCCGTCGATGCCTGAGCATTGCGTCCCACCGGGCCGGCTGATGCGGCTGCGTCCGCGCCCAGCTTGAACTTGCTGCTGAGCATGTGCTCGAGGCCGCGCTGGTTCATCGCCACCAGCACCAGATCGGTGGTCTGGCCGCCGATCTGCCAGCCAAAGCTGCCGCCGGTCAGTTGCACAAACACCGGAGCGCTCCATCCGTTGGGTGTGCGGCAGGTGGCCACACCCTGGCCGTACTGGGCCCCAATGATTAACGCGCCCTTCTTGTAGCTGGGAATGACGACGACGCACGACGCGCCCGCCAGAATGCTCTGCGGGATGCCTTTGTCGGGCGTGGCCATAACCTCCTGGATGACGGCCTGCGCGTTGTTGAGACGCTCATCGAGCTTTGCGTGGTCCTGTGCAACGCCTGCGAGCGTGGTGGTGGTCAGTAGTGTCAAGCCACATAGAATTCCGGAGATTCGTTTCATCGGTGGATACCCCTTCGCTTTCTTGATTGCATCTGCTTCTTGAACGGATCTGCCTGGTTCGTGTCGCCCGTGCTCTCGATTAAACCGCAACCACAAACCCTGCATCAACTCGTACGATGCGGGGAAGGCTGCCAGAAGTTGCATGGGGGGAAGAAGAAGGGACGGAGATCGGGAAGGGAACTGGGAAGAGCGAAAAAATGGGGGCTGCAAGAGCCAGCAGCTTGCGCCGCTAGACCTCGTAGCCCCTCTCCCAGGTCTGTGTTGCAGTCTGATAATGGCCTATCAGTGGCGGCTGAACAACAGTACGAAGGTCTAGAGGCTTACGTACCCATTATATTTATTAGTTAGTTAACATTCGTGGAGTGGGCAATTAACCCGCAAAGCATAAAAACCCCCAGCAAATCCGCGCAAATCGGATCTCTACGGGCAGACTGCGCTGCGTCTCCGCTTCGGCGAGACGCGCTATTCAAACTGCGTAAAGGGGTGGATGGTCAGCGCGATCCGGTTGTTCACGCCCACCTTGCGCAGTAGGCGGCCGATGTGCGCCTTTACCGTGCTCTCGTCGATCCCGAGGGCGATGCCAATCTCGCGGTTGGACCGTCCGGCGCGGAGCAGCTCCAGCACCTGTAGTTCGCGCGGCGTGAACCTGGGCGGCGCGCTCGCGGAACTGGCGAAGCCGGGCTGCCGGTCCAACAGGCTCGAGAGTACCTTGCGCGGCGCCCACACCGAGCCGTCGCGCACCATCTCGATGGCCATCGCAAGCTCGGTCTCCTTGGCCGTCAGGGTCAGGTATCCCTTGGCCCCGGTGCCGATGATGCGCTGGATGTACTCCGGCCCCGTCTCCGTACCCAGCACGATCAGCTTCAACTGGGGACGGATATGGTGGAAGGTGGCGAGCAGCTCGAATAAATGGCTGGTGCATTCGGCGTCGATCAGCACCAGCGCCAGGTTGACATCGTCCAGCGCCCCGGGCGCCGTCAGGTGGATGATCTCAAACTGCGGCAGGATGGACTGCAAGCCCAGCACACGCAGCGTGTCGGTGGCGACGACGCCAATCCGGTCCACGCGCTTTGTTGCAGCTTCCTCCATAGAACTCAAGCCTCAACTTCCTGCCTGGCCCGGTTGCTCTGTTGGCCTGCGACGCGGTTCGTCCTGACGTGCAACAACATTCGTTCTGATGTGCGACAGCTTATATACTCCTTATTTTGACCCTGATGGGGCAAGTTGGGCTACAACTTGGGCAGAACGATGCCCTGCTGCTTCTGGTACTTCCCCTTGCGGTCGGCGTAGCTGGTCTCGCACACCTCGTCGGACTGGAAGAAGAGGATCTGGCACAGGCCCTCGTTGGCGTAGATGCGCGCGGGCAGCGGCGTGGTGTTGGAGATCTCCAGCGTCACAAAGCCCTCCCACTCCGGCTCGAACGGCGTCACGTTCACGATAATTCCGCAGCGCGCGTAGGTGGACTTGCCCACGCAGATGGTCAGCACGTCGCGCGGAATCCTGAAGTACTCGATCGACCGCGCCAGAGCGAACGAGTTGGGCGGGATGATGACGCTCTCGGCCTGCACGCTCACGAACGACCGCTCGTCGAAGGCCTTGGGGTCGATGATCGCCGAGTTCACGTTGGTGAAGATCTTGAACTCGTCGCTCACGCGCAGGTCGTACCCGTACGACGAGAGTCCGTAGCTGATCACCCCCGCGCTGACCTGCTTCTCGCTGAACGGCTCGATCATCTGGTGTTCCATTGCCTGCTGGCGTATCCAGCGGTCGCTCTTGATGGCCATCTCTGTCGTTTTTGCCTCTTGGCGGTCCTCTCCGGTCTGCTTCCGCGGCGTCGTGCCGGCGCCCGGGCAGGGGGTTGGGTCCGCTTCGTTTCGGATAGCCAAATCTTACGGCAGCATTCGCGCGTTGACAATCTTGGACTTAGTTCCTACCATCACACTTGAGCAGAGCAGTGTGGCCCTTAATGGCCGCCTGTCTGCATTTAGCGTGAGAGAGGCGGCTCAAGTTGATTAAACAAGACCTGATCCAGAGGGTCGTCGAGCGAACCGGACTTCCCAGAACGAAGGCGGAGCGCGCGGTCGACGCCATCTTCGGCAGCATGAAGCAGACCCTGATCGCCGGCGAGCGCATCGAGTTGCGCGGCTTCGGCGTCTTCACCGTCAAGCCGCGCAAGACAGGCATCGGGCGCAACCCGCGCACCGGAGCCGAGGTCAGCATCGCCCCCGGCAAGGCCGTCCGCTTCAAGCCCGGCAAAGAACTGCACAAGATGGACGAGCCCGCCGCATAGCCCAAGGCTCATTTCAACTCCTGCGGCTGGCCCTGCACTCGCCAGCCGCGCAACCTCAACCGTTGCCCGCAACGGAATGTTCGGGAAGCGCGGTGAAACTCCGCCACTGCCCCGCAACTGTGATCGCGCACGCCGCTCCAGACCACCCGGAGAGGCGTGAATGCCAGCCAGGATCCTCCCACTGAAGCCGCCAGGCGACGGGAAGGGAAGCTCCAGTCTTTGGCTGTCATGCACCCGCGTAAGTCAGGAGACCGGTTTCGCCGCGTACATCCAACCGCGCTCCCGGGGGGGAGCGTAGGAGTTCACCCATGTCCTCAGCCTCCGGCCGCTCTTCGGCCGCATCTCTCCTGCGAGCCGCTTCCGCGTTCGCCGCTTTCCTCTTGCCCGCACAATTGTTTTTGGTCCGTTTCGCACAACTCTCTCTGATCTTTGCTGCGCTTCTGATCTTCTCCACGCCGGCGCGCGCGGTTGTGGTGCATGGCGTGGTCACCGACGCGCTTGGCCGCCCCGTTCCCGGCGCTCGCGTCCAGCTCATTCAGGGGCCGAGGCCGGTTGCCATCGCCATCGCCGGCGCGGACGGCTCCTTCGAGGTCCGTTCCACTCTGGCCGGCCGCTTCGTTCTGCTCACCTCGGCTCCCGCCTTCTATCCCGGAATCGGCCAGGACTTCTACGGCGGTTTCACCGACCAGATCACGCAGAACGTCGTGCTGGAGATTGCCTCCGTCTATCAGGAGGTCACAGTCACCGCAACCGGCCTGCCCACGCCGCTCGCGCAGACCAGCTCGGCGGTTACGCTAATCCCCGACAGCGATCTTGCGACCTCCATCGGCGTGGTTGACGTGCTGCGCCAGTCTCCCGGAGTCGCCGCGGTCCAGACCGGCCAGGCCGGAGGCGTCACCTCGCTCTTCGTGCGCGGAGGCAACTCCACGGCCAACCAGGTGCTCATCGACGGCATTCCCGCGGGCGAAGTGGGCGGCACCTTCGACTTCGGCACCGTCTCCTCCACCGCGCTCTCGGGCCTCGAGCTCTATCGCGGTCCCAACTCCGCGCTCTACGGCACCGACGCCGGCGCCTCGGTGGTGAACCTCGAAACGCCGCGCGGCAGCGCCACCCGTCCCGTCCTGAACTACTCCGGCGACGCGGGCAACTTCCACACCTTCCGCGACGAGATCTCCCTCAGCGGCGCGCACCGCCGTCTCGACTACTACACCGCCTTCTCGCGCTGCGACACATCCAACGCGCTGCCCCGCGACCAGTACCACTCAGCCACCTCCGCCGCCAACCTCGGCTACAACATCACCGCCAACACCCAGGTCCGCTTCACCCTGCGCAATGCGGACTCCGCCACCGGACTGCCCAGCGCGCACGACTTTTACGGCCTCTCCGCCGACGGCAAGCAGGGCGACCAGGACACCTACTCCGGCCTCACGCTGCAGAACCGCCTGGAGGACGGCTGGCACAACCTCGTCCGCTACGGCATCAGCCGCAAGCGCATTCAGGAGCGCCAGTTCAGCAACGTCGGCACGCCCATCACGTTTAACTTCGGGACCGTTCCCTGTGGCAAACCGGGCGCAGACTGTTTCACCGAGTACTTTGGCAACGTCGTCACCATTCGCGGGGCCAATGGCTACACCGCAACCGGCCACGCCTCGTTCTTCGTTCCCACCGACGACATGGCCTCCAACCGCGACGAGCTGTACTACCAGTCCGACTACAGCTTCGCCCGCTATCTCTCTGCGCTCTTCGGCTTCCACTACGAGAACGAGCGCGGCAGCTACGTCGAGCCGCCTCCCTACGCAGAAAACGAGCAGACCCAGCGCACCAACTTCGACTACACCCTCCAGTTTCAGGGCGAGATCAAAAGCCGCGTCTTCTACTCCGCCGGCGGAGGCATCGAGAAGAACCACCTCTACGGCATCACCGGAGCACCGCGCCTCGGCCTCTCTTATGTGCCGTTCTTCCCCGGCGCAAAGTGGTTCCGCGGCACGCTGCTGCGCTTCAATGTCGCCACCGGCGTGCAGGAGCCATCGCTTGGCATCCAGTTCGCCAGCCTCTACACCCAACTACAGGAGGCCGGCGATACCGCCGACATCGCCAAGTATCACGTCACCCCGGCCGGTCCCCAGCGGTCGCGCACCTACGACATTGGCGTCGACCAGAACATCCGTGGCGAGAAGCTGGTCCTCAAGCTCGGCTACTTCCACAACACCTTCAACCATCAGCTCGAATCGGTCGACGCAGGCGCGCTGGAGCAGTTCTTCGGCTACTCGCCCAGCATCGCTCAGAATACCTACGAGCCGTATCTCAACTCGCTCGCCTTCCGCGCCCAGGGCATCGAGACCGAGCTGCAATATCGCCCATTCACGCGTCTCTTCCTGCACGGCGGCTATACCTACCTCGACGCCGTCGTCACCCAGTCCTTCTCCAGCGACGCCTACAGCAACGGCACAGCCAACCCCAATCCCAACCTGCCCGGCGTCGCCATCGGCGCGGAGGGCCCGCTGATTGGCGCGCGTCCCTTCCGCCGCCCGCCGCACACCGGCTTCTTCGCCGTGCAGTATTCGGGCGCAAGGCTGGGCGCGGCGTTTACCGGCGCGCTGGCCAGCCGCTCCGACGACTCCACCTTCCTCGATGGCTTCGATCCCAACTTCGGCAACTCGCTCGTCCTGCCCAACCGCGACCTCGACTTCGGCTACGCCAAACTCGACGCCAACCTCACCTACGCCGTCAAGCCGCGCGTCACCGCCTTCACCGAGCTCGACAACCTGCTCGGCCAGCAGCACATCGGCCCCATCGGCTACCCCGGCCTGCCATTTACCATCCGAGCAGGCCTGAAGGTGCGCATCGGCGGGGACTAAGGCAGTTAGATCAGCACGATCGGAAGGGCTCGGCTTCAGAGCCTGTCCTGAGCGAAGTCGAATGGATGCCGATGGGGCGTGGATCGGAAGGGCACGGCTTCAGCCGTGCCGAAGATCGCGCTCTTTTATCCTCTGTTCTGCCTTGACTGCGAAGCAATCAAGGCAGACAGGAGCATTTCCCTGCGGGAATGAAAATCAATAGGGCAACCACCGGGGGCGAGTTCGGGTCTAATCTAACGCCATGACTAGACAACTCACTCCCGCCCTCCTCCTAGCCTTCGCCCTCACGGCTGGCCTCGCCGCGCACGCCCAGCAGGAGGGCCTTGTCCCCACGCAGGCGCTGGTCAACGTCGATGCCAAATCCGTGCCTCCCGCCGGCCCCTCCGCTCTGACGGTCGCGGTCAACGACCGCAAGCAGCCCCTCAGCGCGTGGGAGCCTGTGGCCCCCGCCAGCGCCCAGGTCGCGCTTCTCATCGACGACGGCCTGCGTGAGAGCGTCAGCCGCGAGTTGGACAATCTACGCTCCTTTGTGCGCACCCTGGCCCCCGGCGTCGAGGTCCTCGTCGGCTACATGCAGTACGGCCACGTCGTCGCGGCGCAGCCCTTCACCACAGACCACGCGCTCGCCGCCTCCACGCTTCATCTGCCGGGGGGCTTGCCCGGCATGAGCGCGAGCCCCTACCTCTGTCTCTCGGACTTCGTCAGGAACTGGCCCGAATCCGGCGCATCCTTCTCCAGCAGCTCCCCCGGTGCCTCCACGCAGCACAAGGCGCGCTTCATCCTCATGCTCACCAACGGAGTCGATCCCTACAACGGCAGCGCCAGCATCATGAACCAGGGCAGTCCCTACGTTGACAACGCCGTCGCCGATGCCCAGCGCGCCGGGGTCGCCATCTACGCCATCTACTTCGGCGACGCAGGCATCAGCGGCAACTCGGCGGACTCGAGCGGCCAGAACTACCTCAGCCAGATCACACAGGCCACCGGCGGCGTCAACCTGTGGGAGGGCGTGGGGAACCCAGTCTCCACCGCGCCGTTCCTCAGCAAGTTTCAGAGCGCCATCGCCGAAACCTACATCGCCACCTTCAACGCCCCCCTCGGCAACAATCCCCCGCGCGACCTGGTCCGCGTCAAGTTCACCGCCGCCAAGACCAAACTCCGCGCCCCCGAGCAGGTCCGCCCCGGCACCGTGGAATAGTCCCTCGCCGCTCCGTTCGAACCGACTCGGTTCTAAACAGTAATCCTTCCGTCCGCCAGAATCCTTCCGTCCGCCAGACAGAAAAACTCCCCGCAGCGAATCTTTCTCGCTGCGGGGAGTTTTATTTTTGTGCCGTAGGCGCGGCCGCCGTACGCGCAGGATTAGTACATGCCTTCCATGCCGCCGCCGTGTCCGCCGCCGGCAGGCGCTTCCTTCTTCTCCGGGATCTCGGAGATCATGGCTTCGGTGGTCAGCAGCAGGCCGGCGATCGACGCTGCGTTCTGCAGTGCCGTCCGCGTCACCTTGGTCGGGTCGATGACGCCGGCCTTCACCAGGTCCTCGTACACGTCCGTGCTGGCGTTGTAGCCGAAGTTCACGTCCTTGGAGTCGCGGATCTTGCCGATCACGACCGCGCCCTCTTCGCCCGCGTTGGAGACGATCAGCCGAAGCGGCTCCTCCAGTGCGCGGCGAATGATGGTTGCGCCGATCTTCTCGTCGCCTTCCAGCGTCTTGATGAGCGCGTCGACAGCTGGGACGCAGCGCACCAGTGCGACTCCGCCCCCGGGGACGATGCCCTCCTCGACCGCCGCGCGCGTGGCATGCATTGCATCCTCGACGCGAGCCTTCTTCTCCTTCATCTCGGTCTCGGTTGCCGCGCCGACCTTGATGACTGCGACGCCGCCCACCAGCTTGGCCAGCCGCTCCTGCAACTTCTCCTTGTCGTAGTCGGAGGTGGTCTTCTCCACCTGCGCGCGAATCTCCTTCACGCGACCCTCAACCTCGCCGTCCTTGCCGCCGCCGTCGATGATAGTGGTGTTGTCCTTGTCAATGGTGACCCGCTTGGCCGTGCCCAGGTCCTCGATCTTGACCCCCTCCAGCTTGATGCCGAGGTCTTCGGTGATCGCCTTGCCGCCGGTCAGGATTGCGATGTCCTGCAACATGGCCTTGCGCCGGTCGCCGAAGCCGGGTGCCTTCACGGCCGCCACGTTCAGCGTTCCGCGCAGCTTGTTCACCACCAGGGTCGCCAGAGCCTCGCCCTCCACGTCCTCTGCGATGATCAGCAGCGGCTTCGCGGTGCGCGCAATCGACTCAAGCAGAGGAAGCAGGTCCTTCATCGACGAGATCTTCTTCTCGTAGATCAGGATGTAGGGGTCCTCCAGCGCGGCCTCCATGCGCTCCGCGTCGGTCACAAAGTAGGGCGACAGGTAGCCGCGGTCGAACTGCATTCCCTCCACCACCTCCAACTGCGTCTCCATGGTGCGCGACTCTTCCACCGTGATGACGCCGTCCTTGCCCACCTTCTTCATCGCCTCGGCGATGATCGACCCGATCTGCGCGTCGGAGTTGGCGGAAATCGTCCCAACCTGCGCGATCATGTCGCCGGTTACAGGCTTCGACAGCTTGTTCAGCGCGCCGCCATGAACCACGCCCTGATCATCGCGCTTGCCGATGATGGCCTCCACCGCCTTGTCGATGCCGCGCTTCAGCGCCATCGGGTTCGCGCCCGCAGCCACCGTCTTCACGCCCTCGCGGTAGATCGCCTGCGCCAGCACGGTCGCCGTCGTGGTGCCGTCGCCCGCGATGTCGGAGGTCTTCGAGGCCACTTCCTTCACCAACTGCGCGCCCACGTTCTCCGACGCGTTCGCCAGATCAATCTCCTTGGCCACCGTCACGCCGTCCTTGGTGATGGTCGGCGATCCGAACTTCTTCTCGATGACGACGTTGCGTCCCTTGGGGCCGAGCGTGACCTTCACCGCATCAGCCAGAATGTTCACTCCGCGCAGGATTGCCTGCCGCGAGTCTTCTCCATGCAGAATCTGTTTTGCCATTGTGCTGCTCCTGTCACCGGCTCATGGCCGGTCGAAAATTTTAATATTGCGTCGCCGAAATTTCGGCTTGGTTGTCTTTCACCGCGCGAAAGAGCGGTCGAGAACGGTGCGAAGCACCTACTTCTTGACGATGCCCAGCACTTCCTCTTCGCGCATGATGAGGAACTCGTCCCCGTCCAGCTTGATCTCGGTGCCCGAGTACTTGCCGAACAGGATCGTGTCGCCCGCCTTCACATCCAGCGGAAAGACCTTGCCCTCGTCGTTGGACTTGCCCTTGCCCACGGCGATCACCTCGCCCTGCTGCGGCTTCTCTTTGGCGCTGTCCGGAATGATGATGCCGCCGCGTACGCTCTCAACCTCTTCCAGACGACGGACCAGAATCCGGTCGTGCAGGGGGGTAAACTTTGTCTTTGCCATTGCGAATCTCTCCTGGTTGCAAAAATAATTTGATTGCAAAACGGTTGAATGCAGAAACCAGTCCGGCCAACCGGAGCCTCGGTACATCCGCCAGGCATCCGTTCCGGGTTTGAGTGGCCCAAAGCGCCCGTTAGCACTCAGACCCCTCGATTGCTAACGATAGGCCACCTCTCCCCTCCCTGTCAACCCATCCGGCGTGAAATCTGAGTGAAACTCGCTCATATCATATCGAATTGACCACAAGCGCCCCGCACACCATTCCAAGCCCACCCACTCCGCTCGTCTCGGCGTAAAATGTGCAAATGCTGCTCCGCAACCGTATCCGCACCCACTCTGGCCGCGCCTTCGTCTTCTGCCCCTTCGCGATGGCCCTCTGCCTCTTCGCGCTCCTCGTCTCGTTCGCCCCCATGCACGCCCGCGCCCAGGACGACTCCACGGCGCCAGAGCAGCATGGCCGCAAGTACAAGGCGCCGCCCGATACCTCGCGCATCGAGGTCACCGTGCTCAAGGGCTTCAACAAGAAGCCCATCATGAACGCCGCCGTCGTCTTTCATCCGGTCAAAGACGGCCGCGACGAGGGCAATATGGAGATGAAGACCGACCCCGACGGCAAGGCGGTGATTGACGTCATCCCCACCGGCAGCAAGGTCACCATCCAGGTCATCGCCGACGGCTTCGCCACCTTCGCCGAGGACTACGTCGTCAAAGAGGCCAGCCGCCAGATCCTCATCACCATGGTCCGTCCGCGCGCACAGGTCTCCGCCTACATCGACAACACCGGCAAGCCGGCGGAACTCAAGCCCGGCGTGCAGGAGCCGGTCCGCCCCAAGGCCAAGCCGGCCACGCCTTCCACTCCCGCAACAACTCCTCTCACGCCGCCCGCGAACACCACCACGCCGCAACCGTAGGGATGCTATGAATCGAATCAATCCCTGTATCGAAGGGGATGAATTTCAGCCTCAGTTTTATAAGTGGCGACAGGCTTCATCCTCAGTTTTGAAGGGGCGGGACTTCAGTCCCGCCATAAGTGCCGCAGTTAAAGTGGGGCTTTAGCCCCTGAGGGAATCTCGAACATCTGTTCAGACCTTCCCTGGAGGTCGCGCGATGCCAAAGCCTCATGCTTCGAAATCGGAATCATGTGACGCCCCCGCCCCGCTGGCGGGCAGCGCCGCCCTGGTCACCGGCGGGGCCCGGCGCATCGGCCGCGCCATCGCGCTGCGGCTTGCGGCCAGCGGAGCCAACGTCGCCATCACCTATCGCGACTCGCAGCCCGAAGCCGAAGAGACGGTGCGCGACCTGGCGGCGCTCAGCGTCGATGCCTTCGCCGTACGCACCGACCTCACCGATGCCGAGAGCATCCGCCAATCCGTCGCCGCCGTCATCGAGGAGTTCGGCCAGCTCGACATTCTGGTCAACAATGCCGGTCTCTTCGAGCAGGCCGCATTGCAAGAGATCACGCCCGAGCAGTGGGACCGGATGTTTTCCACCAACACGCGCGCGCCCTTCCTGGTCGCCCAGGCGGCTTATCCCCATCTGCGCGCGGTGGGTGGGCGGATTATCAACATCGGCTCGCTGGGCGGCACACATCCCTGGGCCACGCACGCCCACTACTGCGCCTCCAAGGCCGCTCTCCACATGCTCTCGCAGACGATGGCCAAGGCCTGGGCGCCCGAGGTTAGCGTCAACTGCGTAGCCCCCGGAATGATCGTGCAGGGAATGGACGCACAGGGAGAGATCGACCCAGCCTACGTACGCTTCGCCGCGAAGACCCCGATGCGCCGCAACGGCACCCCCGAGGACGTCGCCGCCGCGGTCCTCTTCTTCGCCACCGGCCCCCACTTCATCACCGGCCAGCTCCTCGCCGTCGACGGCGGCCTCGGACTTTAGCGCCGCTTCAGCCGCTCGCCCATGCGCTGCCACCAGTTGGGAATCTTGATCTCTTCGACCAGGCCGCGCGGCTCCTCTTCCACCTCGAACTCACGGCCCTCAAACACCGCCATTGGGTTGGTAACGCACAAACTGCGTGCGTAGTCTGCGCCATATTTCTTTGCCACCAGATCGTATTCCTCGCGCATGCGCGGCGGGCGCGTGGTGATGTTGTGCGCGTCCGTGGCCAGAAAGTGGACCCACCTCTTCTCCAGCAGATCGTTCGCCATCTGCTCCGCGCGCCGGCCCTTGTGCCCGGTCAGAGCGTCCGCCGTTACCTGGATCAGCACGCCGCCGCGCAGCCACTCGATCAGCCGCTCGGGCTCGTTCTGTAGCGTGGCGTTGCGCTCCGGGTGGGTCAGGATCGGCGTCAGCCCGGCCAGCCGCAGCTCGAAGAATGTCTCGGCCAGCCCCGGCGGAAGCCCGTAGTCCGGCACCTCCACCAGCAGGTAGCCCAGCCCGTTGATGCTGAATCGCGCCGGGTCCTCCTTCGCCAGTTTCACGTTGTCGTAGGAGAGGTGAAAGTCGCATCCCAGGCCCAGCGTCAGCGGGATCTTCGCCTCCTCCAGCCGCGCGCGCAGCTCGCCGGCCTTGGCCGCGTTCACGCTCTTGTCGAAGTCGTGGTAGCTGTTCGCGTGGGGAGTGCACACGACGTGCGTGATGCCCTCGGCCACCGCCAGCCGCGCCATCTCCACCGATGTCTCCATGCTGTCGGAGCCATCGTCCAATCCGGGCAGAAGATGATGATGAATGTCGATCATGCCACCGCAAGACTACCACCGCCGCGTGTGTTCTGCGTGTGACCGCCTACGCCGCGGCCAAACTCCGCGCCATCGCCTGGAACAGCAGCAGCCCGTCGGCCGATCCCAGCAGCGCCTCGCTCGATCGGTCCGGATGCGGCATCATGCCCAGCACGTTGCGTCCCGCGCTGAGGATCCCCGCAATGTTCTCCAGCGAGCCGTTGGGGTTGGCCTCCGCCGTGATCTCGCCGGCCGCAGTGGCATAGCGGAACGCAATGCGGTCGTCCCGCTTCAGCGCAGCCAGCGTCTCGGCGTCGCAGTAGTAGTTGCCCTCCATGTGCCCGATGGGCATCTGCAGCACCTGCCCGTGCGCCAGCCCATTGGTGAACGCCGACTCCGTCGTCTCCACCCGCAGATGCAGATGGCGGCATACGTATCGCTGGCACGCGTTGCGCATCAGCGCGCCGGGCAGCAGCCCCGCCTCGCACAGGATCTGGAAGCCGTTGCAGATTCCCATCACCAGCCCGCCCGCCTCGGCAAATCGCCGCACGCTCTGCATGATGGGCGCAAAGCGCGCGATGGCGCCGGTCCTCAGGTAGTCGCCGTAGGCAAATCCGCCGGGCACCAGCACCGCGTCGCAGCCTTCCAGGTCGTGCGACTCGTGCCACAGATACGTCACCGGAACGCCCATCACCGCGCCGATCGCGTGGTGCGTGTCTTGATCGCAGTTGGAGCCGGGAAAGACCAGAACGCCGAACTTCATGGCTCTAGATTAGCATTCCCGCCCAGCACTTCGACCTTGTGTTGCACCAGATCACACGATGCAAATAAAGCCGTATTGCTTAAGGGCACGGCTTCAGCCGTGCCAAATAGGTCGATCTTTTTGAAGACTGCGCTCCTTTGCTCGCGAAGCGAGCAAAGGAGCGCGAGAAAGGTAAGCCCCCAAACTGACCCACAATCCAGCCGCAGGAATCGCGCGCTCTACGCCGGCACGTAGATGGCGTAGCCGCGCGGCGGGGCAGGGAACTCGGCGTTGCCCTCACCGTCCGTGGTGCGCGCGTCGGGCCATGCCTCATCGTGCCCGTCCCACGCAATTGGCACAAACCTCTGGTTTACCCACTTGGTCTTCACCGACGTGCCACTCCACTTGTCGCCCAGGTTGTTCAGCACATAGATCAGCCCCGGCTGGTCGACGCTCTCGTCCTTCCAGCCCACGCGCTGCATGATGTAAAGGTCGGGATCGGCGTGCAGTATCTGCGAGTCGCCGCCCGCGTGCTTGTGGTGCGCCTCCATCAGCGCGTCGATGCCGTTGGGAGTCCCTGTCCGCGCCAGCCCGTTGTTGTAGTAGTCGTACCAGAAGACGCACGGATAGCCCTCATGCACCATGATGAACGAGTAGGCCATCAGCTTGTCGTTGACGATCGTGTTCGCGCCCATGTCGTGGTTGTCCACGAAAGTCGCCGCGTGGCGTGGACGCTTCATCACCACCGAGCCGCCGTCGGTCAGGTTGCGCAGGTCGTAGTTCGGCGTATCGCACACGTCCTTCAGCTTGTAGCGCAGCGGAAAGTCGAACGCCGCCACCTGGTGGTCGGTAAACTCTGCGACGCGGCTCAGCCAGCCGTCGATGTCGTCGGCGCCAGACCAGTACTCGCCCACCACATACGGCACAAAGTCCTTGCCATCCTTGACGTAGAGATACTTCGCCAGCAGCCCGATCATCCATGCGCCAAAGCCCTTGGCGTAGTCGAAGCGGAAGCCGTCGAAGCCCAGCTCTTCGATCAGCATCCGCGCGTAGCGGTACATCGCCGCGTACACCTCCGGGTTGCGGTGGCACAAATGTGGATAGCCCGCGAAGTTCTCTCCTTCCAGAATCACCTGCTCGTAGCGGCTGGGATGGAAGTGGTTGTAGTTGCGCGGAAAGATCCCGCTCTTCGGGTTGAACTTCGTCCACCGCTTCTCGCCGTCGATGGGATTTACCTCTTCCTCGTCCCCGCCGCCGTTGTGGTTGATCACCATGTCGGCGTACAGCCCCACGCCGTGCTTGTGCGCTTTGGCGATCAGCGCCTCCAGCTCCGCCCGGTTGCCGTACCAGGTCTTCTTGCCGCCCTTCTGGTCGAAGTCTCCCAGGTCGAAGTAGTCGTACGGGTCGTAGCCCATCGACGTGTTGCTCGCCGCCTTGTTCACCGGCGGCAGCCACAGCGCGTTGAAGCCCGCGTGCCCCAGCTCCTCCACCTTCTCGGCGACGAACTTCCACCACTCATGCTCCTTCTTTTCGAGCCTCGGCGCGTCCCAGTAGAAGGCCTGCATCATCACTGCCATCGTTTGTTCCCCATCTCTCTATCAAGAAAAATTGTCATTCTGAAAAGAATTGTCATTCTGACCCTGACCCTGAGCGCAGCCCCACGAGTCGTCATTCTGAGCGCAGCGAAGAATCCCCGCATTTGTCGTTGTTTGTTCTTGCTCGTCATTCTGGCCGAAGGCCAGAATCTCTGTATTTGTCTTTCGAACCAGCGATAAACCCCCGAGAACAAGTTGGGCCAAGATAAACGCTCTGCGTCCCTTGCGTGAGATGCCGCGCGCAACCCTCCAGGTTGGACAACCCGCGAGAGTTGCGGGCCGCCTGCGCGCGCTGCTCGCTCTCCCGACCCGGCAATCCGCGCCGCCGCACGACACTCTCGCTCCGCAGGGGTATCATTGCCATATACGCGAATGGGTCGCGGGCCGGGCACTGCATCCGCTCCCGCGGTCTTCCGCACCATTCACTCCAGGGGTCACTCCGCATGACTGAAGCGCCCGCCGCAACGCCGTCCAAACGCAAGGTCCTCGTGGCCGACGACGAACAGGTCATCGCCAACACGCTGGCCATCATCCTCAACCAGGCCGGCTTCGAGGCGTGCGCCGTCTACAGCGGCGAGGCCGCCATCGAGGCCCTCGACAGCTTCCAGCCGGACATGCTCATCACCGATGTCATCATGACTGGCATCAACGGCATCGAGACCGCCATCGCCACGCGCGCCCGCAGGCCAAACTGCAAGGTCCTGCTCTTCAGCGGCCAGGCCGCCACAGCCGATCTGTTGGAGAAGGCGCGCCACGAGGGCCACGAGTTCGAGGTCCTCGCCAAGCCCGTCCACCCCAACGACCTCCTCGCCAAGCTCCGCGGCTAACCACCACAAATCCGGGTGCCCCACATCTCGATTTTAAGATGTGGGACTGAACAGTCTGCGGAAAACTTCCGTCTTTGCCTTTCGGAGGGAGCAGTGGGCTTCAGCCCCCTGAATAAAGCCAATCGAATCAAGGGGCTTTAGCCCTGGGCCTTTTGCTCGTAGCGTCAAAATACCGGGTGCCCCACATCTCGTTTTTGAGATGTGGGATTGCAGCGCCGCATCATTCCTTCGAAGCCGCCGGCCTCTTCCGCTCTTTCACCTTCACCGCCGGAACGCCTGCGTAGACGCCCCACGGCTCCAGGTCGCGCGTTGCCACCGAACCCATCCCCAGCACCGCGCCCTCGCCCACGCTCACGCCGGGGCCGACCGAGGCACGCGCGCACACCCACGCATACGCTCCCACCTCCATCGTGTAGGCCAGCAGCGGGAAGCGCGGATCGTCCAGGTCGTGGGTCGCGCCGCACAGGTACGACTCCTGCGACAGGATGGCGTGCGATCCCAGGCGCACGGGCGCGGGGTTGTAGATCTCCGCGCCATCGCCCGCCGTCACCAGTTCCGCGCAGACCAGGTTCCACGGGGCCCACACCCGCGAGCTTGGATAGAAGTGGCAGTTCGGCCCCATCGTCGCGCCAAAGCGCCGCAGCAGGAACGCCCGCCACGCGTGCATCGGCCGCGGCGAAGGACGGTACAACACCGCCCGGCACGCGTTCCACAGCAGCCGCCGCGCGCGGTCGCTCGCCGCGAACGCCGGCCGCAGATACGGGTCCGCCGCCGTCTCCGCCGCAATGTGCTCCGCCGCGTTGTAATGCACCTGCTTCGCCATCCCCGTCTCAGCCTCGCGCTACGCAACCAACAACCAACAACCAACAACCTGCAACTAGCAACTCTTCTTCTCGATCGGTTGATATCTCGTCGTGGCCCGGGCCAGACACTCGACGTTCTCCATCGCGCGTTTGGAGGTAAGGTGGTAGTCGAACTCCTCATGAAAACACTTCCTCGCGCGGATGCGAAGTTCCGCAATCTCCTCCGCGCTCAGCGCAGCCCAGCCGCGCAGGCTGCTCTTGGTCCCCTCGACCGTGTCCGCTCCCACAAACCCTGCCCCGCCGCTCACAACCTCCCGCCAGATGTTCACCTTGTCGGAGACGATCGCGGGTACGCCGCACGCCAGCGCCTCCGCCACAACGATCCCGAAGTTCTCCTGGTGCGAGGGAAGCACAAAGACCTCCGACGACGAGAAGGCCCCCCATTTGAGCGCACCCTCCAGGCTTCCAGTCCAAAGTATCCGGTCGGCGATTCCCAGCCGCGCCGCCATCGGTTCCAGTTCCTTCCGCCATCCCAGTTGGTCGGGGCCCACGATCGCCAACCGCCACGCCTCATCCTTGCCCAGCGTCGCGGCATACGCTTCAATCAGAATGTCGGTCCCTTTCTTGGGATGGATCCGCCCCAGTGAGATCGCCAGCCGTTTGCCGCGAAGCTCCGGCCATCGCGCCAGGAACTCCTCGCTCGCCGCCCCGGTGTCGCAGTCGGGCCCGAATGTGCCATAAGGCACCACCACCTCGCGTACGCTGTACCGGGAGAACGATCGCCGCGCCTGGATCATCTCCTCTTCGCAGGTGAACAGCACCGCGGTCGCATCGTGTAGCGCCCGCCGCAGCAGGCCATGCCAGTAGATCACTTTTTTGATGTGCTTGAACGGATACCGCATCTTGAAGTACGGGTCGAGCATTCCGTGGGGAAAGACCGCCCAGGGAATGTCCGTGTCGGCGAGCGCGCGATGCGCGGCCACCGTGTTGTAGTTCCATATCCCGTTGACGAACACCACGTCGAAGCGCGAAAGATTGGCCTTCAGCCACGGCATCGCATGGCGCGAGTACCGGTATGTCCCCCAGCCCGGGCCCAGTCCAACCACCTTCGCCGGAAAATCGCACTGCCGCACAAACTCAGGCGAGTCCAGCGAAGCCACCTCCACCTCATACCCCCCGATGCGATAGATCGCGCAGCGTTGTCGCAGCCCTTCAACAGGCCCACCCGTGGCCGGATCGATCGATGGGATGAAGTGCAGGATTCTCATTGGCCGTCCTTGAATCCCTCGTCCATCACCACCTTGGCCCAGCGGCGTGTCCAGGGGGTCCCGCGGTCTGCCAGCATGGGCAGGCTGGCCCAGTCGCGCTGGTTTGTGGCTGCCGCGATCCACTGCGTCATCGGCACTCCGAACCCCGACTTCGGACGGGTGATAATGTCCTCCGCCAGCAGGTTCGCCGGGGTTTGCGCCAGCAGCCGTTTGCCGAATCCGCCGGAAAATCCCGTGTGGACCAGCTTCAGCGCGTCCAGCAATGCAGCATCCACCAGCGGTGTGCGCAACTCCAGCGAGTGCGCCATGCTCGCCCAGTCGCTGTCGCGCAGCAACTGGTTGCGCAGATACATCGTCGAATCCAGCAGGCAGACTCCCGCCGCGTCATTCACGGCATTGGCCTTGGCCATGCCGGGAGGCGAGCCGCCCAACCGCTCCAACCCCTCCCGCGCGCTCTCCTCGCCCATCAGCAGGGGCAGCTCCTCCGGCAGAAAGACGCAGCGCTTCAGGTAATACACTCCCTCCAGCGAGCCCATGTACTCCGCGATGCCCTTGAACTTGGGATGCCGGTGTTCTTTGACCAGAAGGGAGCACGCCGCTCCCACCAGGGATCGGCCGCCGGGAATCGCCGTAGCCATCCTTCCCAGCATCGCGCTGCGCGGAAGCTGCTTCATCAGGTTGTAGCCGTAGAACAGCTCGTCGCCGCCCACTCCGGAGAGCACCACCTTATACCCGCGCTCGGCCGCCGCCTTGGCCGCAAACCAGGTGTTCACGCCATCCACCGACGGCTGGTCCATGGCATCCAGAATCCGCGGAATGTCCTGCTCGAACTCCTCCCGCGTGATGCGCCGGACAGAGTGCGGCAGACCATAGTGTTCGGCGATGATGGCGGCGCACGGTACCTCGTCCTCATGCCGGGAGATATACTCCTCGAATCCTACCGTTATCCCCTCCACCTTCCCGCCCAGTTCGGAGATCAGCGCGGCAATCGTTCCCGAATCGATCCCTCCGGACAGAAACACGCTCACCGGAACGTCCGACACCAGGTGGGCGCGCACCGAATCCGTCACCGCCTTGCGCACCACCTCCTGCAACTCATCGTCAGACAGCCGCACGCCCTCCTGCCTCCAGTTGTCGCGGATGTCGTTCCAGCAAACCGGCGTCTGGGCGCGGCCTGCGCGCACCCGCATCCAGTGTCCGGCCGTCAGCGCGAAGACCCCCCGGTACAGCGTCCACGGCGCCTGCACGCTTCCCCACAGATAGAACCCCGCGACCCCGGCCTCCTCGTGCCGCGCCGCCACCAGCCCAGACGCCAGAATCGCCTTCACCTGCGACGCAAACACCACCCCGCGCTCTGTCTGCGAATAATAGAGCGGCTTGATCCCGTAGGGGTCGCGGGCCAGAAACACCTCGCGCGTAGCCGCGTCCCAGATGGCAAACGCGAACATGCCCCGCAGCCGCGGCAGCATCCGCTCTCCATCGCGCGCATACAGCGCCAGCAACACCTCCGTATCGGACGTTGTGCGGAACGCCACGCCCTCTGCCTCCAGCTCGCGACGCAGCTCATGGAAGTTGTAGATCTCGCCATTGAAGGTGATGCAGGTCTTGCCGTCGCTGCTCACCATCGGCTGGTTGGACCGCGCATCCAGGTCCTGAATGGCGAGGCGCCGGTGGCCCAGCACCGCACCTTTGCCCGTCCACACCCCCTCCGCGTCGGGCCCGCGCAGGCGCATTCGATCCGTCATGCGCCGAACGGCATCAACCGAAGAGCTTGCAACCACCTCATCCGTCGAGATGAATCCCGCGATTCCGCACATGCGCGCACCACACCCGGAAAATCCAGTCCATCCTATTGCTAGCGTATTCTCTCATGAAGCGATGGCCGCTAACGCCATACGGCGCACCACCGGAGGTACCTCCACGACCGCTTCAACCCCCGGGGAAAAGGTTACTTCTAGGATGAGATGCCGTTGGATGGCGCTGCGCCGCAAACCTCGGCGGCTGGCCCACTCATGGTTTTTCTTTTGAACCTGCGAAGAGTGGGCGACCACCTAAGTTTTTGGACTCTTGATCCAACGAAATAGTGGGTGCCCCATCCTTCGCTTTTTTCTAGCGAAGGGTGGGTCTACCTCCAACTCCGACCGCTGTCTGTTTTTGCTGTCATCCTGAGCGCGTCTTTCGAGCGCGAAGGACCCCGATGAACTTGCGCCAACCCCAATCGCCCACCCCTTTCTCCCACAAAATTCCCTCTCTTGCCGGGTGCCCCATCCTTCGCTTTTTTCTAGCGAAGGGTGGGTCTACCTCCAACCCCTCCCGCTCCCAAAGATTTTTTTCCCGAATTTCCCCGTAAATCCGCGTGTCAAGCCCCTCGACCCACCAAAATCGCCTCAACCAACAGAAAACAAAAGAGAAAAAACTTTCCCCAAAGTGGCATAGTAGTTATGCTCCGCTTGCTACAATTAATATATGGATCAATTCCATCGAGCCTGTGCAGAAACCGCCGCTCGCACCGTTCTTTCTCAACCGAATAAGCCGCACCGAATCAGTATTTTGCCAGCAAGTTCCATGCAATGAATATCTTGCCGGAGCCATCCGCGCTAAATCCGCCATTTCCACCCATAACTCGTATGTTATGAATATTTTAGCCACAACCTCCATGCAATGAAGATTTTGGCCGCCACGCCCCGCACAACCGATTGATTCCAGGCAACTTGCTCCTAACATATTCATTATGAGTATTATCCCTGTAGCCACCACATAACAAACAACTTACCACCAATCTAACGCCAAGGGGGGATGGCAGGGGGAGGGGAGCTACTAAATGATTAACGGTTCATGCGATTGCCCGGACGCTGGAGGCACCTCGCCGAGTCGCGGAAACCGCCGGTGCTAACATGCAGAGGAGTGCAACGGCATGAAGATTCTATACATAAGCCAGTTGGAGCACGGATGCAGCGCCAGGGCCCGCATGTTGGCTCTCCAGCGCATGGGGCATCAGATCGTCCCCCTGGACACAAACTCCTACGCCACAAAGAACAGGGTCCTTGGCAAACTCGCATTCCTGCTCTCCACGGGATCGAAGCTGCAGCGCCTCAACCGCGATATTCTCCGCCTCGCCGCCGAGCACAAGCCTGACCTCCTCTGGGCGGACAAGGTGCTCCAGCTCCAGCCCGCCACCGTTCTCTGCTGCCGCGCCATGGGAATCCAGACCGTCTGTTACATGATCGACAACGCATTCGGTCCGCGCCGCGACTCAGGCCTGCGCCTGTACAAGAAGTCCATCCCTTGTTTCGATCTCCACTGCACCCAGAGGGACGTTAGCGTGGCCGACCTCAAGCGGCGCGGCGCGCGCCAGGTCATCAAGATCCAGACCGCCTACGACCCGATCGCGCACTTTCCTCCACCGGATGGCTGGTCGGATGCCGACCGCGACCGCGATGTCTCGTTTATCGGCTCGCCCTACGATGACCGGCCCGAGTTCCTCACCCAACTCTCCGAGGCCGGCTTCCACGTCGTCATTTCAGGCGCGGAACGGGCCTGGAAAAAAGCTCTGCCTCCCGCCAACTTCGCCAGGCTCTTCCGCGAGGGCGTGCTGATGGAGGACGCCTATCGCACCGGAATCTGGAGATCGAAGATCAATCTCAGCTTCCTCACCAAGTCCAACCAGGATGAGGTCGCGCACAAGAGCTTCGAGATCGCCGGCTGCGGAGGCTTTTTAATGGTCGAGCGCTGCGAAGGCCATCTCAGCCGTTTCGTCGAGGACAAGGAGGCCGTCTTCTTCTCCACCGTCGAAGAGTGCATCCGCAAGATCGCGCTCTATCTGCCCGATGAAGCCGCCCGCGAGCGCATCGCCCGCGCAGGCCGCGAGCGCGCCGAACGCGACGGCTACCATAACGACCACCAACTGCGCCTCATCCTCGACCGCCTGCAAAGCCTCAGAGACGCGCAGCCAACAATCAGCAATTGACCACCAACTACGCCACGAACCCCGGCGCAACATGCTCCAGCGCCTGCCGCAGTCCCCGCACGTCTTCCTCGAAGCTCCAGCTCTGGATGCGCTCGAAGGCGCGTTGTCCCATCGCCTCGGCCACGCCCGGCTCCAGCACGCGCCGCAGCGCCCGGGCCAGCGCGTCCACATCGCCCACCGGAACGATGCACCCGTTCACTCCATCCTCAATCAGGTCCGGAGCGCATCCCACGTCGTCGGTAACAATGACGGGCCGCGCCGCATTCATCACCTCGTTCACAATCAGTCCCCACGGCTCGTGCCGCGAGGGAAGCACGAAGACCGTCGCCAGGTCGAAGAAGCGCGGCATCTCCGACTGGTTGCGAAAGCCGCAGAATCGGATGCTGTCGAAGCCGGTCGCCGCCGCCTGCCGCTCCAGCGCCGCCCGCTCCTCGCCGTCGCCCACGATGACGAGATACGGACTCGGCTCCTCGCCAGCTCCCCGCGACAGCCGCCGGTACGCCTCGATCAGGTGGTCGCAGTGCTTGCGCGGCTGCAGCTTCGACGCAAACAGCACCACCGGTCGCGCGGGGTCCAGTCCAAGCTCCGCCTGCAAGCCGGCGCGTCCTGCCCCGGCCTCGCGCGCGCGCTGCGCAAAGTAATGGTTGTCCACCGCGTAGGGCATCGGAAACTGCGGCACATCGTCGCCAAAGTAGTGATGCCAGTACTCCGCGTTCAGCCTCCCGATGGGCATCACTGCGTCCACCATGCGCTTCAGTCCTGCAAAACATGCCTTCTTCAGCGCCAGCTTCACGCCGCTTCGCCCGCGGTCGCCCAGCCACGGCTCCGCGCGCAGAAGCACGGGAATCCCCAGCGCCTTCGCCGCCACGATCCCATGCATCGCATTCACGGTTGCATATCCATGCACCCACAGCGCATCAAACGCCGCATCGCCGCCCTCGCCGCCGCGCAGCCGGCTGACGATACCGTAGTTCAAGGGGCTTGCCACGCTCACGGTTCCCCGGTCGTGCAACTTGGGCAGGAACTCGTGCCTGTATCCGTCCAGCAGGGGAATGTCCCACTTCACGCCTACGCCGAAGCCCTCGTCGCGGTATCCCCGCACCGAAAAGTCCGAACCGAAAAACACCGTAAGATCGATCTCCGGCTCCTCGGCGATCCGCCGCAACAGAGGCGCCTGGTACTGGATCGGGTGGCTCACCAGATAGGCCAGCCGCACGCGCTGCTGCGTCCGTTGGTTCGGTCGTTCAGGCTCGGAGCCCATACATCTCTCCCATCTCCCGTTGCTCGCTTGCGCAGAAGTCCCCACTCCCCAACGCCGCTTCCAGCCGCCGTCTCTAGAAATTGTGGATTGCGTATAGGAATGAGACGATTCCCAACACGCCGCCAACGCCAAGATTCTTCATTGTGGCCTTCATCTCGTCGGACGGCAGGAAGATGATGTCGTTGGCCTGCAGCACCGGGTCGGGAGCATGGCCGTCGCGCACCTTCTTGATGTCGACCTTGACCACCTTGCGTTCGGTGCCCACGGTGCGAATCAGACGCAGATCGGCGTATCTGCCCTCAAAGTTGATCCCTCCGCTCAGCGAGGCCACCTGCAACAGCGTAAGCGGCGTGGCCTGGTCCAGCGGTACCGCGCCCTGGTGCTGGAACGCCCCCAGCACATACACCACGCTGGCGCGAGAGATCTGGATGATGTCGTGCGGGTGCACGGGGAAGTTCGCCGTGGAGCTGGCCGCCAGGTCCGTCCCCAGATCGATCACAATCGGCTCCGCCATTCCAGGCCGCACGATCTTCACCGTATGGCTCGCCGTCGCCGGCAGGCCGCCCGCAATCAACAGCACCTCCCTCAGGCTCCTCTCCGTCGAGACTGGCACAATGGAATGGACCTCCCCGGTGACGAGCACCGAGCCGTTCACCGTGTCCAGCACTTGAATCGTAACCTCGGGATCTTTATAAAACCCGCCCGCCCGCAGCCGGTCCGCGATCAGGGCCTGGGCCGCCCGCACCGTCAGGTCTTGCAGTGGGACGCTGCCGATGAAGGGCAGATGCACGCTCCCGTCCGCGCCCAGGCGGACCGTCTGAGAGTAATCCTGCATGAATACATGCACCAGGATCAGGTCTCCCGGGTCTAAATGAAAATCCTCTCCCGGATAGAGCATCGACGGGTTGGCGTATGGCGTTGTCGGCGAGGCCGCCGCCTGCGCCGGCACCGCGCCCGGCAACGGGCCCGAATCCAGCGTCCCCGCCTGCGCGCCCGTCTGCGGCAACGCCTGTCCCGTTGCCGCGGTCCAGCAGAACGCAATGAGAGCCACCGCGATAACCCTGGCCGCGAAGTTCCTGGTCATGGCTTCTCCTTCCCTTCCGCGCCCGTCTCACCCGCCGCAGATGGCTGCGTCTCCCACGTGTCGGCGTCAACGTTCCCGTACGAGTAGCCCAGATATCCGTAGTACCCGTAATAGTCGGGCGAGTTCACATCCACCGCGTTCAGCACCAGGCCGGCCATCGGAGCGCCCGAGCGGGCCAGAATGTCGCGCGCCCGCCGCATCACATTCTTGCTCTCTTTGCCGTGCCGCACCACCAGAACCACCGCGTTCACCATGCGCCCCATAACCACGGCATCGGTCACCGACAGGACCGGCGGAGAATCGATCACGATGTGTGTATACACCTTCCCCAACCTCTCCATCAGCGCCCGCATCGCCTCCGAACTCAGCATCTCGGTTGGGAAAGGAGGCACCGGACCGCTGGGCAGAATGTCCATATTGGGCGCTTCGGGAACATGCTGCACGGCTTCCTCCAGCGTCGACGTGCCCGCCAGAACGGTCGTCAGTCCCATCTTTCCGGTCAGCCCAAACCGGTGATGAATGTTGGACCGGCGCAGGTCGGCGTCCAGCAGCAGAACGGGTACGCCGCTCTGTGCCAGAATGCACGCCAGGTTGGTCGCCATCGTCGTCTTGCCCTCCGAGGGCATCGCGCTGGTAAACAGGATGAACTTCGGAGGCTGTCCCGCCGTGGCCAGCAGAAGCGAGGTCCGCAGCGCCCGGAACGCTTCGGTAAACTGCGACTTGGGCTGCGTCAGGACATGGATGTTGCGCTCTGGCGTGGACATCGCTGCCATTTGCTCCACGCTCGCCCGCCTGGCCTGAGGAATGATCGCCAGCGATGGCATCTCCATCACCGTCTCGATCTCCTGGATGTTGTGCATCCCCGTATCCAGACCCTCCAGGATGAACGCAATCACGATGCCGCCCATCAGGTAAAAAACCGCCGTCGACAGGATGATCGACGATGGCGGCCGCATCGTGGGACTTACCGGCGGCAACGCCTGGTCCACCACGTCCACTTCCAGCGCCTCCAGCCCCGCCTGCACCTCGGCCGTGCGCAGCCGCTGCTCCAGTCCGTCATATAGCGTACGGTTCTGTTCAAACTCGCGCTGCAGGATCGTCAACTGGACCAGGTCGTCGCCCTGCTGGTATGCCTCGGCCTTTCTCGCGTCCAACTCCTGCTCGGTCTTGTCCTCCGCCGCCTTGGCCGCCAGGTAGTTCTCCTTGGCCTGCAACTCCAGCCGGTTCTGCTCCGTGTCGATCTCTTTGGTCAGCTCGCCGATCTGTGCTTGCAGCGCCTTCACCTGCGGATGGTTCAGCCCCAGCCCCAGCGGCGACTGCGCCGTCAACTGCTGGTAGCTCGCACGCGCCGACGCCAGTTGCGAGCGCAGGGAATTCAGCTCGCCCGGCATGGTGCCAGGCGTCGTCTCGATCGAGCCTTCGATCGTATTCGGGTCCATCCCCGCGACCATTCGGTAGCGCGATTCGGCGTCGATGCGCGCGATCTTCGCCGTGCCCTCAGCCCCCAGCAGCTCCTCCAGCGACGACTGCAACTGGTTGTGCGACGAATCGTACCCCAGCGTCCCCAGCTTCCGCTGCAAATCCATGATCTGCTTCTGCGTCTGCTCCACCTCCGCCTTCAGTTCCTCCAACTGCCCGGAGAGCCACTGCGAAACCCGCCGGGTCGATTCCACCGGCGTCTGGAAGCTCCACTGCCTGTAGTCCTCGATCACCTTGTTGACGATGTCCGCGGACAACTTCGGGCTCAGGCTCGAATAACTGATGTCGATCATCTCCGTCTGCGGCACAATAGATACCTGTAAATTGCCCTGTAGCGAACCAACCACGCTGGCCCGCACGCCTGGGTCGTCCAGAGAACGGTGCGATCCCGGAGGAACACCGGAGAAGTCCGTATTGTTCGCCAGATTCATCTCGTGCGCCACCGTGTACAGCAGCGCGTCGCTCTTCAGAATCGCAACTTCGGTGTTGATCTTGGTCTGCTGATCGTCGTAATCGGTCGCGTCCAGCTTGTATTCGTTGGACGCCCCATTGTGTACCTGAATGGTGCCGGTTGCCTGATACAGCTTGGGCTGGGTATACGCCTTGTACGCGCCATAGCCCGCCCCCAGAATCACTGCGAGGATCAGCAGCCAGCGCCGCTTGCGCAGTGTCGCCAACGCCTCGCTCAACGAGGTGTCGCCGACCTCGAACCCCAGGCCGGGCTGCAAATCAGGAACGCCCACGGGAGGGGGGTACGGTGTCTTCTGGGGACCCATTCCTGCAAGTCTACTCGACCCGCCTCACTTCAAGGAAGCAAATCGTGTTCGCGCAGATCGCTTTGTTTACCCCGGTTTGGGACGGGTCTCCGCTCCGGACGAGGATCAATTTCCGATTCGACCGGAAATCCACTAGACTGTCAGCATTGCACTGCAATAGAACCATCTGTCGCAGACCATGAGCAAAAGCATTCAAATCGCAGTTGTTGGCTCTGGTTACGTCGGTCTGGTCGCGGCCGTCTGTTTCGCCGAGATTGGCCACGACGTCGTCTGCGTCGATAACGACCAGAGCAAGGTAGCCGCACTCCAGTCCTGCGACACCCTCATCCACGAGAACCACCTCCCCGGACTCCTCGAACGCTACCGTAACACCCGCGTCCGTTTCTCCACCGACCTCGCCGAGGCCACCCGCCAGTGCGACGCCATCTTCATCGCCGTCGGCACGCCCCAGTCCGAGACCGGCGATGCAGACCTCTCCTACGTCGAATCGGTCGCCTGCGAGATTGCCCGCTCCCTTACTAGTTACAAGGTCATCGTCGAAAAATCCACCGTCCCGGTCTACACCAACGAGTGGATACGCCGTACCATCGAGCGCAACGGCGTCGCCCGCAGCCTCTTCGACGTGGTCTCCAACCCCGAGTTCCTGCGCGAGGGCACTGCCGTCGCCGACTTCCTGCACCCCGACCGCATCGTCGTCGGCGCCGATTCCGAACCCGCCGCCAGCCTCCTCAGCCGCCTCTACGCCCCGCTCACCACTGGTGCCTACTACGCGCAGCCGGACGCCATCCCCGGCCGCTGCTCCACCGCCGCTCCGCCGCCTCTGCTGCTCACCTCCGCCAAGTCGGCGGAGATCGTCAAGCACGCCACCAACGCATTCCTGGCCCTCAAAATCTCCTTCATCAACGCCGTCAGCAACCTCTGCGAGGCCACCGGCGCGAACATCGAGCAGGTCGCCCGCGGCATCGGCCTGGACAGCCGCATCGGCCCCCGCTTCCTCAGTCCCGGAATCGGCTACGGAGGCTCCTGCTTTCCCAAGGACGTCGCCGCCTTCCGCTCCGTCGCAGACCAGCTCGGCATCGACTTCAGCCTCCTCACCGAGGTCGAAAAAATCAACACCGAACAGAAGAAGCGATTCCTCGCCAAGGTCCGCTCAGCCCTCTGGACCCTGCGCGGTAAGCGCATCGCCGTCCTCGGCCTCGCCTTCAAGGGCGAGACCGACGACATCCGCGAGTCCCCCGCCATCGACCTGGTCGAAATGCTCCTCGCCGAAGGCTGCTCCATCGTCGCCTACGACCCAGCCGCCATGCAGCGCGCTCAGGCCGAACTCCCCGCCAGCTCGCACCTCCACTACGCCCAGGACGCCTACGCCGCGGCCTCCGACGTCGACGCCCTGCTCGTCCTCACCGACTGGGCCGAGTTCGCCGCCCTCGACCTCCCGCGCCTCTACACCGCCATGCGCTACCCCATCGTCGTCGATGGCCGCAACCTCTTCGACCCCACAATCATGCAGCAACACGGATTCACCTACATCAGCATCGGCCGCCCCGCCGTCTATCCCGTCCGCGACCTTGACCTCGCCGCCTCCGCCGTCAAATGAAGAAAATCCTCGTCACCGGAGCCGCCGGCTTCCTCGGCTCCCACCTCACCGACGCCCTCCTCGCCCAGTCCTCCGCCAACTCCGTCCTCGGCGTGGACAACCTCTCCACCGGCAACCTCGCCAACCTCGCCCACCTGGACAGCAATCCGTTCTTCACATTCCTGAATCACGACATCACCCTCCCCTTCGATCCCGGCCCCGTCGACTTCATCTTCAACTTCGCCTCGCCAGCCTCGCCCGTGGACTACGCCCGCCTCGGCCCGGAAACCCTACTCGTCGGCTCCGCCGGAACCATCAACGCGCTCAACCTCGCGCGCAAGTACAACGCAGGCTTCCTGCACGCCTCCACATCCGAGTGCTACGGCGATCCCGAGGTTCATCCCCAGGTCGAATCCTACTGGGGCCGCGTCAACCCCATCGGTCCGCGCTCGGTCTACGACGAGGCCAAGCGCTTCTCCGAGGCCGTCGTCGCCGCCTGGCATCGCTACTACGCCGTCGACACCCGCACGGTTCGCATCTTCAACACCTACGGCCCGCGACTCCAGGCCAACGACGGTCGCGTCATCTCCAACTTCATGCTCCAGGCCCTCAGCGGCCAACCCCTCACCATCTACGGCGACGGCCTCCAGACCCGCAGCTTCTGCTTCGTCTCCGACCTCATCGACGGCATTCTTCGCCTCGCCGACTCCAACGAACTCACTCCGGTCAACATCGGCAACCCCACCGAGTTCACTATGCTGGAATGCGCGCGCGAGGTCCTTCGCGTCACCGGCTCAAAATCCGCAATCGTCCACCAGCCCCTGCCGCAGGACGACCCCGCCCGCCGCTGCCCAGACATCACGAAAGCCCGCGCCCTGCTCCACTGGGAGCCCAAAGTTCCCCTCCGCGAAGGCCTCGCGCGCTCCCTCCCCTACTTCCACTCCTGCCTCGCCGCCAAGCTGAATTAATGGGAACGCATCCGAAGCTCGATGTTGATACCTTCCTGCTGCTGTAACTGGGCAATCACTCCAAACAAGTTTTCGGCGCGAGGATTGCCGCGCGGGCCGAACATCCGTTGCAGGCTTGGCGAAGAGATATTCGTCATGCGCGCCAGTTTTGGAAATCCAACCGTCGCATTGATGTAATTGCGCAGGATGGCGCGCCCCGTGGCAAAATCTCCATTGCAGATCAGCTCCAGGCCTTCCCGAAGCAGCCCCTGCCGGAATCCGGCTTCCCTCTGGGCGCGGTCGCGAATCGTGTCGCGGAAATCTTTAGTCAAAGCCATGGTCCCTCCTGTTGCTTGCGTTGCTTGTATGTCTTCCATATAGCCTTTGCAGCACTGATGTCATTCTGCTGCCGCTTCTTTGTGCCTCCGCCAAGCAGAATGACAAGACAATCTCCATCCTTGCCAAAGTAAATGCGATAGCCAGGACCAGAATCGATTCTGTATTCCCAGACCCCCTCGCCGACCGCCTTGATCGCTGCTGTGTGTTCCTGAGATAGACGCTCCAGCGCAACGGTTATTTTGATGGCCGCAGTCTGATCCAGTGAATCGAACCGCATCGCGTATGGACTGCGACCGCGTTCATCGAGATACTCCCGAACCAGAATCACCTATGAAGATAATAACATATAAGTTATCTAAATCTCCGATTAATGTTCTGGCCTCGCCGACTTCGCCTCATGTTCTACCGCCCCTTCGTCTTCAGCTTGGGGAAGAACGTAACCTGCACCGCCGCCGTGTTGTCGCTCTGCGCCCCCGCCATATAGATCGGCGCCTTCCACCCCTCGTGCTGGAACCACCCGTTCACCTCGATCGCCGGCCCGATCCGCTTCACCACGTCCACGCGAAACTGGTTCTGCGTCGTCCCGCCCGCGATGAAATCCTTCGCCGTCTTCTTGTTCAGGTACTCCACCTGCACCCACTCGTTGCCACTCAGGTGCCACGTTAGCCACGCTTGTCCCCCTTTGGCCTCGCGCCCGATCCAGTCGCCCAGAATGTTTCCCTTGTTGGTGTATCCCTGTTTCTGTATTGCGTTCTCCACATACTCGTTGCTTCCGCCCAGGCACACCAGCGTCGAGCAGTCGGTCGAAACCCCCTCCACTCGCAGATCCAACCGTCTGGCCCCCGGAAACTGCGACAGATATATCCCCGGCCGGTACGCCGCCCGCCGCGGAGCAGACACCGGCGTCAGGTCGTCATGTGTCTCCGAGTCAGCGTACAGCGTCAGGGTTTTGCGCGCGAATGGCAGCCGGTAGCTGAAGTGGAACGACGAAAACCGCGCCCCCGGATCGTCCCGCGAAGACTTCTCGCCCGCCGCCGTGTCGTTGGTGTCGAAAAATCCCTTCAGAAACGTATGCAGCGTCACCGGCTCATGGCCCTTGCCGCCGAAGATCACCGTCCGCTGGAAGCCGAACTGGAAGTTCGCCGTCGGCTGGAAGCTGAACATATCCGAGTGGACCCAGTCGTCGTTGGGATCGGTGTGTCCCTTCAGGCTCCCGTAGAAGAAGTCATAGCGCACCGGCCCAAGCCAGCGCGACAGGTACTTGATATTGAGCGGCTCCACCCGGTTGATGCGGAACGAGTAGATGTTCTCTGCGTTGTTCGACCACGGCATCGCGCTGCCCATCCCCGGCCCCAGCCACGCGTCCGACTTGCCCCCTGAGATCTCGTGCCCCAGCAGATGCACCGACAGCGTCGCCTCCACCAGCCGGAACGGGTTCGCGGCCGCAATCGGCCCCGCCGGGACCGTCGCCTCCGGATCGTTGGGCGGCGCGAACGCAATCTCATCCAGCAGAGAGATCTGCTGCGCCAGCGCCAGTGTGTAGCCCGCCGCGCTGGGCGCATGTTGGTACTCCCCGCGCACATACAGAGAGAACGGCCCCTGCTCATTCAGCGTCGAAAATCCCGTGACGTTGTTGAATCCCGTCTCGTGCGGCCGCCCGTAGTCGTTGAAAAATGTCTGCCCCACATGGAAGCTGTCCACCAGGATCGGCCCCGAAATCCCCATCATCCGTGTGTAGACCGATTGCACCCCATACACCGTTCCGCGTTCCGTCTTCCCCGGCACGCCCTCGTCCGTCAGCTCCGTCAGCAGCGCCGACAGTATCTCCTGCGCCTGCACGTCGCCGCCCGCCAGAATCGCACCCTCCGACGCCTGCAGCATGTGTAGCAAGCTGCGCCGCGTATAGGGCCGCATCGCG
>Ga0224557_1000455_pt1 | contig 46073 bp, 45 predicted proteins | sample 714S31014metaG_FD_180677 | JGI IMG/M metagenome (GOLD analysis project Ga0224557, IMG submission 180677) | Peat soil microbial communities from Stordalen Mire, Sweden - 717 S3 10-14 | ecosystem: Environmental > Terrestrial > Soil > Wetlands > Peat | place: Sweden: Norrbotten County, Stordalen...
CGGAGTGGTTGCCATACGAATTGGACGATACACCACGGGGGTGGGATGCATCGAGCGGGAGAATACGGAATAGGGAATAGGGAATAGGGAAAAGTCCCCCACCGGCGTCGCCGACCCACGGAGCGATGAAACTGCGTTCGACGATCTCGGCGCTACAGAATTCGCTATTCGCGGATAAGCTCTAATACTACGAGCTACTTGCAAAATTCGACGTCGGGAACGTTTGAAGTGTCAGGGCACGACTGAAGTCGTGCCCTGACGCTTCTTGCCCTCTCCGTGGAATTTTGCAAGTGGCTCCTACAGTTGTACTTGGGTTCTGTGGCGGAAAGTGACAAGAGCCCGGGCCTAAAGGCCCTGTCATTTCACTCTCTTTCAGGGGGTTGAAACCCCCTGCTCCCTCCGAAATTTCCGATCTACAACTGTAGTACGTAAGTTGCTGCACTTGCTAAAAGACTCTTCGCGCCAGCCTGTGACGCCTGAACTCTTCACGCGTGCAACGTAAAGCCCCGCTCTGCAACTGCCAGAGCGGGGCTTCTCGATCATCCGATTTACGCCCGGGAAGTTTCTTACTTGCGTCCCTGAATCGTCTTGGGGTTGATGCCGGCCTTTTTCAGGGCTTTCTTGGCGGCGATCGCGTGCATTTCCTTGCCCATGCTGGATTGGTTGATGCCCAACTGCATGACCAGGTTGATGATGTTGCCGGTGCCCCAGTACAGAGCCAGACCCGAGGCGTAGTGCCACAACATGAACCCGAACATGACCGGCATCATGAAGGCCAGCATGCGGCGCTGGGCCGGGTCCTGGCCCGGCGCAGGCGTGATGTACTGCGTGAAAAACATGGTGATGATGATGATGATGGGCAGGATGTGCAGCGGGTCCGGCGAGGAGAGATCGGTAAGCCAGAACCAGTGGGCCTGGCGCAGTTCAACTGTGTTCTGCAGGACGCGAAAGTAGGCGAAGAACAGCGGCATCTGGATGAGCATGGGCAGGCAACTGCCGTACATGTTCACGCCTTCGGTCTTGTAGAGATCCATCATCTCGGCGTTCATCTCGGCCTTTTTCGGGTCGGTCGTCTTGAGATGGGCGTAGCGCTTCTTGAGGGCATCCACCTTGGGCTGGATGCGCATCATCTTCAACGAGGACTTCATCATCATGAAGCGCGTGGGCAGCATCAGGAGGTTGAAGATGACGGTGACGACGATGATGGCCCAACCCCAGTTGCCCACGCCGTGTTCATAGAGGAAGCGCAGCGCCAGGTAGAGGGGCTTGGCGATGATGGTGAGCCAGCCGAACTGGATGAGGGGTTCGAGCGACTGGCCGTTGGGCTTGCCGTCGGCGCCGGTGGCGTGGATCGAGGCCAGCACGTCCATCGACTTGGGGCCGGCATAGACGCGCAGATGCGTGTCGCCGCTGGTGTCGCCCATGGCCAGTCCGAGCACGTGGGCCGGCTTCTTTTCGCTATTGGGGTTGCTCAGGTCGCCGGGTAAATCGACAGTATTGTGCAGCGTGACGACGGTGGCGCGCTCGGGAGCCTCGGGCAGAAAGGCCGACACGAAGTAGAGATCGGTGATGGCCGCGTAGGCGTAGGGCTGGTCGAAGGTAGCGTCGTTGCCGACCTTGGTGACGGCCTCCGAGTCCTGCTTGCCATCGAGAGACCAGGCGAACTGCGACAACGCGGAGGTACGGATCGAGGACCGGGTCAAGGAAGAGGGAAGGAACTCCTCCATGTCGCCCAGACCGGCCGGCCAGGAGATGAGCGCGCGCACCGGCGCACCGTTGCGTTTGACTTCAGCCTCGACGGTGACGACGTAGCTGGAGTCGAAACGGACGGTCTTCACCACGTCCAGGCCGCCGCCGGCGTAGTGGAAGGTGAGGGCGCTGGTTTCAGGGGCCAGGGCGTGGCCGGTTGCGGAGGGCTGAGCGCCTGTGGCTGAAACCTGATAAAGAGCCTGATTCAACTGCGTGGTGAGGGCAGGCTCATACGTAAAGAACGAGAGGGGAAACCCGAAACTTTTCGCCACCTGGGGCTGGACCATATCCAGCGGCTTGCCGGCGCTGTCGTTGTACTTTTTCAGGATCCACTGCTTCACCTGCGCGCCGCGATTGGTGAAGACGATCTTGTACTGCTCGTTTTCGATCGTGGTCTCTGTTTCGAGAGCAGCCGCGACGGACGGCGCCTGCGCGGACCCTGGGGTCAATTGCGCCTGGCCAGTCTGTCCTGGCCCAGTCTGTCCGGCTTGTCCCGGCTGCCCTGGCTGTCCAGGCTGTCCCGCGGTCTGTGCCGGCTGCGCTTGAGTTTGCGAGGCGGCCGGAGTGGGGGCCGGCTTGGGCTTGAAAAAATATTGGTAGCCGAGAAGGACGACGAGCATCAGCATGGCGAAGATCATGGTGCCGCGCATGTCGCCGCCACTGCCGCCGCTGCCACCGCCGGAGCCCGGCGATTGAAGATTGGGATTGCGAATTTCGGGCAAAGGATACTTCCTATTCGTTAGAGCGTGCCGTCAGGCTACCGCTTCTCCTATGGTAACGGTTCGTGGGGGGAAATGGCTTGCCGTGGTGTTGATCTGCCTTCCCTTGGCGGCCTTTTTGGCGGGACATTATCAAGGCCTCCGCGGCCGAACGGGTTGCAGCGCAGCAGTCTCCATATTGCCAGCGCACTGCCGCGCAATGCGCCGTGAGTGGCGATGGCGGTGGAGGCATACTCCGAGCAGGTGGGCACGTAGCGGCAGCCGCCGCCGGGGTTGAGCGAATGCAGAGCCGGGGAAATCCAACGGCGGTAAAAGACGAGAGTGGCGAGCAAAAGGCGATTCATGATGCGGGCTTCGGCGGAGCGGCTTGCTGGGAAGGCGGCGGAGCCAGGCTCGTTTTCATTTTGGCCGCTTCGGCACTTGCTTGATGAAGGATACGCACAACCTCCGCTTCAAGTTTCGCAAATTCGAGGTTGAGGATCGATCGGCGGGGATGGAAGATGAGATCGCAGCCCAGCGGCAGCAAGGCGACGTGGCGGCGCAAGGCCTCTCTCATGCGGCGCTTGATGCGATTGCGTTCATGGGCTTTGCCCAGGACCTTGCCGGCGGTGAGGCCGACGCGCGGATTTGTTGGGTGGTTAGCGCCAGCCATTTGCCGCGGCGCGAGGAACCAGCTCATGGACGCGGACTGACGTTTGCGGCTGGCGGCATAGGCGCGCTGATAGTCCGCGTGCTTCTGCAGGCGCGCGCCGGACAAGGTTCGGGTGGGGGACGGACCGCGGGACTCAGGGGGGGATGAACGCTGGAATGGGCGCGGGTCAAGGCTGGAAGGGGTATTCATCGCAGTGGCGGAGGCGCCTCAGCCGGAAGGACGATTGAAAGCAATCCTCTCCGGCCTGAAAAGAACGGCGGCCGGAGCTTAGTCACGGAATCCGGCGCTGACGGCAACGCGGACGCGTCCGATGGCGCGGCGGCGGCTGAGCACGGCTGCGCCGGCCTTGGTCTTCATGCGGGCGCGGAACCCGTGGGTTTTCACGCGCTTGCGGCGGTTGGGTTGAAATGTGCGCTTGGGCATGGAAATGCGCTCCTATATCCTCTGAAAGATTTGCGCCTTGACGGCAAGATTCAAGTGTATCGCAGGTTGGGTCAGGAATCCAGCGTAAACTGCTCTGAGGCCAGAACCTGGACTGGCCAATGCCTGGTCGAACTCTTCTCCTGCGGGGCCGCGAAGGCGCTATAAATGTAAGCGTAGCTACTTCTCATAGTCACTCTGGTAACTTGCCGGGCGAGTTTCACCACCCTTGGTGCAACTGATGCAGCCCTTCAAAAAGTTATGTGAAAGAATGATTTCAACGACCGCTAAATGTGCTACTATCGGGACCGTTCAAGAAAGTCTCCTAGCGTCCCACGGAACGGTTTTATCCACGCCCAGGGCCCATTTCCACAGGGCAGACAAGCGGCAACCAGGTGTTCGGCAATTAACGGCTCGACGGAAGGCAAAAGCTTTCCGCCAATAGGGAGCCATTGTCAAAATCTGGCGGATCGACCGGACCGGCAGTATATAGGCGATGCGGGCAAGGAAGAGTTCGATGGCATTTGCAGTTTCGCCGGCAACGGCAATCAATCCCTGGATGCAGATTCTCGCTGCACTGGAAAAGAAGGTCATCCGCCAGTCGTTCGAGACCTGGCTCAAACCCACGCGGTTTAGTCACGCCGCCGGCCGCATGCTGTACGTGCGCGTGCCTTCGCCGGAGTTCCAGCACATCGGCGACAAGTATGGCGACCTGATTCAGGAAGCCATCGACTTGCAGTCGCTGGATTTCGACGACGTGAGCTTCGTGACCGCTGAAGAGGACCCCTCGATTCCGCCGCAGCGGCGGGATGGCGGCTTTGGCCCTGTTGCGGCGCACGCGCCCACTGCGCCACACGCTGCACCGGCGCCGCGCACGCCGGAGCAGGCGCGCTTCGACTGGTCCACGGCGGCGCAGCTCAACCCGCGTTACACGTTCGATGCGTTCGTGAGCGGCAACGGCAATCAGTTTGCGCGGGCTGCCGCGCTGGCCGTGGCCGAGCGTCCTTCGAAAGCTTACAATCCGCTCTTCCTGTATGCCGGCGTGGGCATGGGCAAGACTCACCTGATGCATGCCATCGGCCACGAGGTGAAACGCCGGCAACCGATGGCCAGCATCTGCTACGTCTCCGCGGAAAAATTTACCAATGAGATGATCACCTCGCTGCGCAACGATCGCATGACAAGCTTCCGCGACCGTTTCCGCACCGTGGATGTGCTGCTCATCGACGACATCCAGTTCATTGCCCAGAAGGAGCGCACCCAGGAGGAGTTCTTCCACACCTTCAATGCGCTGCACGAGAGCATGAAGCAGATCGTGATTGCGTCGGATCGGCCGCCGAAGGAACTGGCGGAGATCGAAGACCGTTTGCGGTCGCGCTTCGAGTGGGGTCTGATCGCCGACATTCAGCCGCCGGACCTCGAGACCAAGGTTGCCATTCTGCAAAAGAAGGCGGAGTCCGAGCAGGTGCAGTTGCCCACCGACGTGGCGCTGTTTGTGGCCTCGAACGTGCGCACCAACGTGCGTGAGTTGGAAGGAGCGCTGGTGCGGCTGATCGCCTGGTGCCAGTTGAATCGCATGGAGATCACGCTGGCGTCCACGCAGCAGTGCCTCAAGCAGTTCATCGACATGCAGGTCCGCAAGATTACTATCGAGGCGATTCAGCGCGCGGTGGCCGAACAGTTTGGCATGAGGGTGAGCGACCTGAAGCAGAAGAACAACTCGCGGAACGTGGTGGTGCCGCGGCAGATCGCCATGTACCTGGCCAAGCAGATGACCGAGGCAAGTTTGCCGGAGATTGGCCGTCAGTTCGGCAACAAGCACCACACCACGGTGATGCACTCGATCGCCAAGATTGACGATTTGCGCCGCGCGGACAAGGACCTGCACCGCACGTTGAATAAGTTGCAGGAACAGTTGAACGGGTAGCGGCTCTGGCCTCTCGTAGGTCAGGGCTTTACAGGCTGCGGAAAAAGTCCTGTTCTCGGGCAGAATGGGCAAAGGGCATGCCTCAGGGGCTAAAGCCCGACGTTTATTTTGTTGCATTTGCGGCACGACTGAAGTCGTGCCCTGACGCTTGCCGGAGTAGGGATCGAGTTTTTCCGCAGCCTGTTTAGCCCTGACACCATTAGGGCAAAACAACGCGGACCTTCAGGCCCTGAGGTAGGCTTCCACGTATCTGAACAGGAACTCGCCACGGCCCACGTTCTGAAATTGGAGCGTGGGCCTTTGTATTTTGCTTCTAGAACTGCGTCAGGCTCAGCACGTTGCTGTCGGGATCGTGAAACCACGCGATGCGGGCGCCGCTGGGCGCGGTCCAAATCCCGAGCGGGTCAGAATCGTTCAGCCCAGGATACCGCTGAAACTCAACGCCCGCCGCGGTGAGCTTCTTGACGGTGCTCTCGATGGCCTCCACATGCCACCCAAGTACCGTGAACGGGTGCGGATTAAGCTCGTGTACGGTGGTCACGCGCAGCATCGTTCCGTTGGCGTCAAAGACCAACGCGAACGGCTTCTCGTCGGCCACCAGACGCAGCCCCAGCACATCTTCGTAGAAGGTGCGCGCTTTCGTCGCATCAGTTGTCGGGGCAAAGGCTACCAGCTTGCTTGACCCGAGAATCGATTCCTCAGCCATCACTCACCTCATCGCGGAAGTCTCTCCCATTTTGATTATTTTCCGCTTGCCCCGGTCATCAACTCCACAAACATTTTTTCAAAGCGCGGCAGGTCGAGGTCAAGCTGCGCATGGACCTGGCGAACGCCCGTGGCTGGCTTGAACTGCTCGCTCCAAGTCAGCGTGTCGCCGTAGGTGGGCCCATGGCTCAGATCGACGTCCATGTAGACCAGCTTCTCTTTGGTGATGATCGTCGGGTCGAGCCAGGCGCAGGCTTCCAGTTCGTCCCACAGGTAGTAGCGATTCTGGCTCCAGGCGGCGATGTAGCGCGCGGTTGGATTCTGCGACTTGCTGATCTCGTCCAGCATCCTTTGCGTGAATGGCGCCTTGATGGAGACATCCACAGTCGTCACATCCACGCGCGGCCAGTTGGCGCGGAGAACGATATGCGCGGCCTCGGGATCGAACCAAAAATTAAACTCATGCCGCGGGCTGGCAGTGAACTCCTGATCGTCGGTCTGTGGGTTGAGGCTGCTTCCCATCAGCACAATGCCCTGCGTGAGCGAAGCGAACTCGGGGTCGATAGAAATGGCCAGCGCAATATTCGTCAACGGCCCGGCGGCATAGATCGTCACCTGATGCGGATGCGCGCGCACCTGGCGGATGAGAAAGTGCGCCGCGTCTTCGTCAATCGGCTTCAGGCTCGGCATCCCTTCGGGCATGGGCGGAATCTCATAGGGGGTGTGAGCCTGGCGCTTCTCTGAAATCACCGGAGTGACTCCCGCGGCAGTTTCCACCATCGTCGAAGATGCCCCGCCCCACGCGCCCAGCCACGCCACATTCCCATCGATGGCCGTTGCCAGCCGGGTCTCCAGTTGAGTGCGGACCAGCGGAAAAACTGCGCCCTTGGCCACGGGCACACTCGAGTGGCCGGTAAGCTCCAACATGCGCAGCGTATGGAGAGTCTCTTCGTCGCGCCAGGCGTCGCCGGTGACGATGGTGATGCCCAGCACCTCAACCTGCGGAGTCTGAAGCAAGGCCAGCATAGCCATCTGGTCGGAGCCGCCGGGGCCGGCGCCATCCTGGTCGATAAGCACCAGGCGCTTTTGCGCCGGACTCAAGGCCGCGATGAGGGTAAGCAGAAAGAAAAGGTGTGCGGGTCTCATTGTTGGAAATTGTTGCACACCCGCGCGCATAGTTGGGCTGGTCTCCCCGGCTTGCCTGCGGCTGGCGATGCTGCCGCCAACCTGGCAACTTGCCATCCCCGCCTCAGCGGGGGCTAACTAGCTGCTTTTGCCCGAACACCCTGTTTCCGTTTGGATTGTTGAACTTGGAGCACAATCGGAATCTTGTTTCTTTCTAGGTCCCTGACCGGATGAAGATGTTCTATCCAATGAACGAACGTGGGCCGGGAGGCCGGCGCTACATTTCCAAAAGGAACATTTTCATACGGCCAAAGAACTAGGTGCGCTCTTCGGGTGCTTTGCTCAAATTCAGGTCTTTTTCCGAAGCCTGTAACGCCACTTATCTGCGGGCAAAGCCTCGGGGCTTGACCGGTGGGGTTACAGGCAGGTTTGTCTTGCCCTGCGGATAGACCGCTAGGAAGCGGTCCGGGCCCTCGCCGGAGCTGGCCGTCTCCACCCCTTCGATTCCGCGGAAGGCCATATGCATTTGCCGGCGTTCGCGGCTGTTCATGGGCGGAAAGGCGTACGGGATGCCGGACCTGCGCACCTTTTCCGCTGCGGTTTCGGCCGTCAGGCGAAGCTGCTCGGCTTGCAGGGCCTTGAAGTTGTCCGCATCGAAGCTGATCAGATCCCCCTCGCGCTGGTCGAGGCGCAGAATCTGCGCTCCGATGGTCTCAAGGGCGCGCAAAAGCTCGCCGTTGTGCTGGACAACCAGCGGGACATCGGGACCGGCCAGCTCGACGCACAGCTGGGGAGCTGCCGAGCCATCTTCATGCTGGCCGCCGTCGCCGGCGGTGATGCGGTACTTGAGGCGCATTCCACCGAGCTTGTTGAGGGTGGAAAGAAATCCAGCGATCTTCTGGGCAGCTTGTTGCAGGTCGTCAATTGGCATAACTGAGTAGTATCGCAGAGCCGGGCGGGGAATGGGCGATGTTTTGGGGTGAAGGGCTCGGCATCCGCATCCAATTCCACGTGCCTTCTCTTTGGGTTCACCCAGCTTTAAGCGCGGAAGGGCGCCTAAGGAACCCCTGCACAAGCCTGAATTGTGTCAGAGCACGACCGGGGTACCCAGGGAAATCCCTGGGTCGCGTGCCGCAAATGCTGCAAAATCAGCACGGGCCTTAGCCCCTGAGGGAATGCTTGTCGCCAGGAAGAACTTGTTCAGAGATTCCCTAAGGTTTCATTGGATGATTCTCATTCCGTTGCGGACGATCGCAGAGTGGAGGATACTGTTGGTATGGCGACGCAGCCCATTGGCGAACAATCCGGCCGATTTGTCTCCGTGGAGGAGTATCTCTCCACCGGCTACGAACCTGACTGCGAGTACGACCATGGCGTCATCGTGGAGCGCAACTTGGGCGAGTTCGAGCATTCCTTCCTGCAAATCATTCTGGGCACCCTCTTCACCAACAACATGGATCGGTGGGGGGTATTTGGGCTCACCGAGCAACGCGTTCAGATTGCGCAGCGCAAATTTCTCATTCCCGATGTCTGCGTCCTGCGCATGGGCTCCCCGGCGGAGGACATCCTGACTCATCCGCCGCTGATTGCCATTGAGATTATGTCGCCTGAAGACACCATGCGCCGTGCGGCAAAAAAGGCGGCCGAGTATCGCCAGTTTGGAATTGAAAACGTTTGGGTGATCGATCCCCACTCGCGGGTCGCCTATCGCGGAACAGCCACCGGGTTGGAGCGGGTCCCCAGCGGCGAGCTCACCGTGCCTGAATCGCCTATCCTGGTCCGAGTAGCCGAGTTATTCGAGAAACTCGACCGCATTCGGTCAGGCGCTGGCCAACGCTGATTCCAACCGCTCCTGTCACACTTCCACCGGCAGCTCCGCCGACAGAATGTTCATGGGCGTAAGTCCGCGCTGGCGCATGGCGCGCAGGCTCAGCGAATCGTGGCGCTTGGCCAGGCGGCGGCCGTTATGATCCACAACCAGCCGGCAGTGGTACCAGAGGGGATTGTCGAATCCCAGGGCGCGGTTCAGCAGGATCTGGCGCGCGGTGGATTTAAGCAGGTCGGCGCCGCGCACCACTTCCGTGATGCCCATGGCCGCATCGTCGGCCACGCAGGCAAGTTGATAGCTCGGTACCCCGTCCCGCCGCCAGACCACAAAGTCCCCAAAGTCTTCGCCGGCCACAAATCGCTGCGTTCCCAGGTTCCGATCTTCAAACTCAACCGCTTCGCCGTCGGGAACGCGGAATCGCCAGTTGATCCCGTCCGGCGTCTCGATGTCGCTTACGGTGGGGCCGGGCAGTTGCGGCGCTTTTCCCTGCAAGTTACGGCAGGTGCCGGGGTAGATCGGCTCGTCGTCCAACAGCTCCAGTTTTCCTTGGGGCTGGGCGTCGGGCGCTCCGCCCGTGACTCTTTCATGCGGCGCGCCTAGCGCGGTCTCAAGGTCTTTGCGCGAGCAGCGGCAGGGGTAGAGGTAGCCGCGGCGCAGCAGCTTGCGCCAGGCGGCCAAATAGATTGCCCGCCGCCGGCTCTGCACATATGGTGCAAAGGGGCCTCCCTTGTCCGGACCCTCTTGCCAGCGGATGCCCAGCCAGCGCAGGTCTTCGATTGCGGCTTCAGCATATGCGGCCTTGCTGCGCTCGGGGTCAAGGTCCTCCATGCGCATGATCAGAGAGCCGCCCGCGTCGCGAGCCCTCTGGCTGGCCGTCCAAAACGTGCGCGCGTGGCCCACGTGCAGATAGCCGGTGGGCGAGGGCGCAAGCCGGCCCCGATAACTCGACGTCGGCGTAGGTGCGAGGCTGGCCATACTACGTTCAACTGTAGGCAGCTGAAGGCGGCCCGCATATAGACAGTTTGGTTCCGGGCAACTGACTAGTTCTTCGACCGTATGAAAATGTTCCTTTTGGAAATGTAGCGCCGGCCTCCTGGCCGGCTGTAGCGTGGGCCTCCCGGCCCACGTTCGTTCATTGGATAGAACATCTTCATCCGGTCAGAGACCTAATTAATCGGAGCCGTCCCCGCCCTGGTCGCCCTCGTGATGAGGATGTTTCAAGTGGCCGAGGTTTTCGTTCAGGTGGTTGGGATCCACCGATACCTGGACCACATCCATCTCGTGCCCGTCGAGGTCCACCACAAATAGCCCCATCCGCTCGCCTTCGGGATGAATGAAGATCAGGGTTTGCTCATTGCCTTTGCGGCTGGTCTCGCGAATGATCCGCTCCCAACCGGAGCCTAGCTTCTCCTCGACCATCCGGTTCAGCTCATCGCCGTCCACAGGCTCTGAGAATTGCTCGAACTCCGCCACATGTAAGCCGCTGACGCCTTCATGCGTGGCCTTGCCTGCGACCAGGCTGATGAGACCGAGAAAGGGAATGCGCGTGGCCCGCACGTGATACTTGCTCTCGATCGAATGCACCACGCCGTCGAATCCGCCCTCGCCGCTGCCGGCCAGCACCGCGACAGGAATCAGCAGGACAACAATCACAATGGGAATCAGCCACAGCCGCTTCATTGGTTACCTCCCGTTTTTTCTTTCTCCTTTGCTTTTGCCTTTTCCTTGTCCTTTTCACCCTTCGCAACCTCACCCAGCGCGCCCAGCCCAGCCACGCCCTTCAGCTTGCCCAGCTCGTCCATGCGGATAGGGCCCAGGATCAGCACGATGGTCAACTCCTTCGGCTCGACATCCAGAATGAACATTCCGCGCGACTCGCCGTTCACCAGCTTGACCATTACGTCGGTGGACTCGTTGTTCTTGCGGTCCCGCTCATGCACCATCGGAGACCACTCGCTGGTCTCGAAATACTTGCGCAGTTGCTCGACATCGTCGGCCGAGAACTGGCCCTCCTTGTCGAACTCGTAGTCGCGAACATAAATTCCGTCCAACCCTTCAATCAGTTGCCGCGTCGAGGCCTCGTCCTTGTCTTTGCCGTTCATCACCTTGGCGGCAAACCCGAGCATGTTTTTGCCCAGCGTAACCTCGGTGACGTTGGAGGCGCGCGCGGCCAGCTCCTTCTCGATGGGCGGCGGCGCAGGCAACTGCGAGGTTTGCGCCAGCGCCATCGAGGCCAGCGTGCCAGCTCCCAAAACAAAAGCTATGATTCGGTTCTTCATGAGCATTTCTCCTTACTGCTGAGCTGCGCGGCTGTGCGCCGCGAGTTGCGCATTCATCTGGTTGAGTGCGTGACCGGTAATGCGCAGCGCGGTCAGCACCTGCTGTCTGGCTGCTTCATCCTTGCGCTGTTCTTCCCGGTTGCGCCATGTAAACCCGCCAACCAGCGCGGCAACCAGCACAATGGAAGCGGCCAGCCGCTGCCAAATAACGGAAAGTCGCTGCGGACGTTGAACTTTCCGCCGCTCCATCAACTTCCGCTTCAGCCCAGGCGGCGCAGGCCTTCGCTGCAACGCCTGCCGCAGCTCCCGTTCAAAGTCTTCGTTCGGCTCAAGCTCCACGCATTTGCTCCTTCACCCCACGATTTCCAGCCCTGACGTACTCCTTCAAATGGCTCTGCGCCTTGGCCCGCAGCAGCTTCAAGCCGCGCTGTAGATGGCTCTTCACCGTGGCCAGTGGCGCTTCGAGCGTCGCCGCAATCTCCTCCGGCGTCAGATCTTCCTGATAGCGGAGAACCAGCGCCGCCCTCTGCGGCTCGGGCAGCGTCGCCAGCAGTTGTTCCAGCCGGACGCCGAGCGGAGACGTGTGGTTTTCCGCCTGGACGCAGTGGCGATCTTCCATCTCCACCCACAGGTCCATGCCGCGAACCTTGCGCCGCCGCAGCGCATCCGCCGAACGGCTCATCGCCACGCGCCGCAGCCAGAAGCAGGCGTGCGCTTTCGATTCGATCCGACCCAGGTCCCTGTCCAATTCCAGAAAAACATCCTGCGCAATCTCTTCGGCCAGCCCACGGTCGCCGGTCATCCGCCAAGCCAGCGAAAACACCATCGACTGATGCTCATCCACGAGTTGTTCAAAATCCGGCTGCCAATCGTGGGCCATGGGTTTCGCTTCTACTCTCTTATCCGCAGAAATGCGTGCGTGGGGATGCAGAGAGTACGCGCAGCAGCAGAAAAAGTTCGGAGCGAAGGGCTTTGCGCCAAGAATAGAAGTTTCTGACCCGCTCAGAACAGGTCGGGAATGCTATGAAACGCAATCCGCGTAGGCGCAGCCTTGAACGCGGTCAGCATCGTCGCCGGAGCCAGGGTGCTCAAGCCGTATTTATTGTTCAACTGATCCATGGCCGCCAGCAGCCGCGTCCGGCTCAGCTGGTCCTCGGTGCCGTCAAACAGGTTCAGCGAGTGCAAACGGTCGGGCACAAGCCCGTTCAGATGCACGCCGATAAAATACGGATGGTCGAACTCCGGACCCGCGGGCCGGCTTGCCCACAAGCGGCTCAGCGCCGCAATCAGCGTCTGATTATCCTGACACTCGCTCAGCTTCAACTCGCTTTTCCATCCGCGCGTGGGCACGCCGAAGTTGCTGATCGGTTTACCCTCGCCGCCCGGTAGCGCATATCCAATTGCCAGCCCGATGTTGCTTGCCCAAAGACCGGCGGCGCGCAGGCGCATAGCGGCCTTGTGCAGCAGCTTGTGCGCCACGGCCCAGGCCTTCTCCGGCGTGCGCATCTCCGGAGCCAGCACGTGCTGATGGCTCAGCGACTTCAGATGCTCGGTCTCCGACATATCGAAGTCTTCGCCTCTCAGCCAGTGCCACAGCCGCTCGCCCCAAACCGATCCCCACAGCTCGCCGGCCTGCTCGCAGTCAAGCGCCAACAATTCATCCATGGTTCGGATTCCCTTATCGATAAGCCGCTTCTCCGTGCGTGCGCCGATGCCGGGCAAATCGCGCAGCGTGAGTTGGCGCAGGGCCTCCGGCAAAATGTCCAGCGGCAGCGCCACCAGGCCGTTGGGTTTCTCCATGTCGCTGGCCACCTTGGCCAGATAGCGGTTGGTCGCCAGACCGACCGAACTGCGCATCATGGGGCCCACCTGTTCAAGAATTCGCGCCTTCACCCGCCGGCCCAGCTCCATCGCCGCCAACAGCGGCCGTTCCCGGCCCATCAGCCGGCAGGCCATCTCGTCGATCGAGAGTACCGCTGTCACCGGCAGGCAGCTCTCAACGGCCTCGACGATGCGGCGGTGGTACTCCACGTAAAGCTCGTGGCGCGCCTCCACCAGCACCAGTTCGGGACACAAGCGTTTGGCGTCGGCGACCACGGTTCCTGTCTTCACGCCGTGCGCCTTGGCCTCGTAACTGGCGGCAATGCAGACGGTTGTGTCGGCCATCATCGGCACCACTCCCACCGGGCGGCCACGAAGCTCAGGCCGCGCGTCCTGTTCCACTGAAGCGAAGTAGGAGTTCAGGTCGACGAACAGCCAGTTCAACGCCGGACCTTGAACCGAATTCTGGCTCGATTCCAGTACGGGCGCTGGCTCCAGCTCCGGCAACGCAGGCGAGGCCATCAACTCCTGGCCATCGAGCTCTTCCGGCCACTCATTCGTGGTGGGGATCGGCGGCGGATTGAAATTGTTGACCATATTGGAACCATTTTCGCTGTTTCTTCTCTATAAAACAAGCAGTGACTGAAAAAATCAGCAATGATACACTAACGTCGCCGGGGTGTCGGCGCTTCGAAACTCGAACCAGCCCCCGTCATCCTCGCGACGGGGAAGTTTTGGAGCCCATTGCAGGTGTCCTGAGAGTATGCACAGCCTGGTTCATTGGTTAGCGATAAACGGGAGCGTCCTCGCCGTTGTGGTGACGGTGGGTGTGGCGTTGCTCCTCGTTTGTTGCCTGGGATGCTCGGACTGCCCTTGCCGTGACAAGGACGACCTGTTCCGCCGCCGCCAACTGTAAGTTCTTATTGCCCGGCTGCAGCAGTAACCGGCGGCTTCAGATACTCCTCAAATTGATTCAGGATGCGGTTGAAAAGATGTGTCCGCACATCCGGTCCGGAGATGGAGTGCGTCTTCCGCGGATAAATCTGCAAGTCATACGGAAGCTGAGCATCGATGAGCTTCTGGATGTACTGCACCGTGTTCTCCATGTGCACGTTGTCGTCGCCGGTTCCGAACGCCAGCAGCAGACGCCCCTTCAGATTGGCCGCCGAGTTGACCACGGAGAAGTCGTGATAGCCGGTGGCAAACTCCGCGGGCTGGCTCATATAGCGCTCGGTATAGATGGAGTCGTAGTTGCGCCAGTCGGTCACCGGCGCCACCGCAACCCCGGCGCGGAAGCGGTCGGAGTGAGAGAGCGCATAGAGCGTGAAGGTGCCGCCCCAACTCCAGCCCCACCAGCCCAGGCGCTCGTTATCAAGTTGCGGATTCTGAGCCAGCACAACATCGATCACGGCTAACTGATCTTCTAACTGAACTGGGCCGAAGTTATGCCAAGCCGCCTGGGCAAAGGCGCGTCCTCGATTGCCGGCGCCGCGATTGTCGGCGTGCAGCACTGCGAATCCATGCTGGGCCAGTAACTCGTCAAACAGAAGATTGTCGCCCCAGCGGTTGGCCACCGGCTGCGGGCCGGGCCCCCCGTAGGGATTCACGATGAGCGGGACGCTGGCTGCGGCCGTTGCTCCTTCCGGCAACAGCAGAGTGGCGTAGAGAGTGGTTCCGTCGTGCGCCTTCACTTCAATCTGCTTCGGCGCAATCAGGTGATAAGCCTCCAGCGCGTGTGTCTGCCAAAAGACGTTGCACTTGCCGGCCGCCACGCAGAGACTTACGCTCGGCGGTTCAAGGCGTGCGGATTGCTCATCGGCAAAAGCGCCGCCAACGGGTGCAAAGTTGCCCTTGTGATACCCGGCGCCGGTGGTCAACTGCTTGCGCTCGCCATCAAAGCCAACCTGCCATAGCTGCTGCTCCACCAGGTTGCCTTCGCTGCTTGAGTAGTAGACGAGCTTGGCCTCGTGATCCACACGAAGCAGATCCTCTACCTCGAATTCTCCCTTGGTCAGTTGCCGCTCCAGCCTGGCTGGGGCAGCGGTTGCGTCGGCTTGGTCGTAACTGTAGAGATAGAGATGGTTGTGGCCGTCAGTCCAATCGGACAGCACGATTGTGCCGTTGCCTATTGAAACGTCGTAGTTATCGTCGACAAACTTGTCGTCGGAGATTTGGATCGTTGCATGTGCCTGCCCCGTGGCCGCGTCGGCAAAGTAGAGATCCCTGTGCTTGTGATCGCGTGTCACCGTTTCAATCCAAAGTGTCTTGCGATCGACCCAGCCAAACCGCGGAATGTAATCCTGGCCCGCATGGATCGGAACTTTTATCCAAACCGTCTTTCCTCCCCCGGCGCTCACCACGCCCACGCGCACGTCGGGGTTGGGATCGCCCGGTTGCGGATAGCGCTGCATTTTCACGGTGGCGTGGGTGGGAATCCAGTCTGTGATCGGATACTCCGGCACAGTGGTTTCGTCCATCTGCAGGAAGGCAAGGTTCTTCGAATCCGGCGACCAGAAGTAGTTGCTCCGCGCCTCCAACTCCTCCTCGTAGACCCAGTCCACCTCGCCATTGAGAATAGCCGGCTTGGGCGCGGGAGCCACCACGGTTGCGGGAGCGCCGGGGTCTTTCAGGCGCAGCACGGAAAGACCGTGGTCGCGAATGTAGGAGACGAATTCACCGTTGGGTGAGAACTTGGGGTCGTCGCCAGACGCGGCTCCCGTAAAGCCAGCCTCGACCGCCGTGCCGTTGTGCAGATCGTAGAGCCACAGCCGGCCGTCGGAGTCGAACAGCAGGTGCGAGGAGTCCGGCGCCCACAGGTAGCTGGCCATTTTGTAGCGGTCGCGATGGTCGCGGTCCGTCTCCGAGCCGCTCGCCCCGGAGATCGAGGCCATCTTGGCGCGGCTCACCATCACGTGCGGCTTCAGCGGTTCAGATTTCGAGCCGGAGTCCACCCCTGGATTGAGGTCAATCAGTTCGCCGCCATCCAGATAAGTCAGATGCTTTCCGTCCGGCGACCAGGTGAGGTCCTCGGGCGGATGCGCCACGATCGGCCCATGAGCGAAGATCGTCCCCACGGTCAGAGGCTTTTCAGGAGCCTGCGCGGCAGGCGTCTGCGCCGCGAGAGAATCAGTTCCAAGGCAAGAAGCAAAAGTGAGCGATAGAAACAGAACCGCTATGCGTGTCAAAGGGATTTCCTCCGGGAATGTGTAGTCCACCATAAGTTTTCAGGATTCGATCTAGTACCGTGACCGCGTGATTTAGTAATGGATGGAATGTAGCGCCGGTCCCCAGACCGGCTGTCGTGCGGGCGTCCACGCCCGCACATGTCCATGAGGAATTACCAAATCATACAGTCTAAGCACTAGGGAACCGCTGCACAAGTCCATATTGTGTCAAGGCACGACCGGGGCACCCAGGGACACCCCTGGGTCGCGTGCCGCAAGTACCGCAAAATCAACGTCGGGCTTTACAGGCTGCGGAAAAGCTCGCTGTTTTGAAAGGGCACGACTTCAGTCGTGCCGCAAATGCAACAAAATAAACGTCGGGCTTTAGCCCCTGAGGTTTGCCTTTCAGGCATGTCGCTCGAAAATCGGCCTTTTCCCGCAGCCTGCTTAGCCCCCGAGGGAACGTTTGTCGCCAGGAAGAACTTGTTCAGGGATTCCCAAGATGTGAGGAGCTTCCAGGAAAAGTGTAACTCACCGGATGCGGCAGGTTGCACGCCACCGGCGCAGAGTTGTATGGTCCGGGCTATATGCATTGGGCGACTCCGGAAGAACGCAGCAATCTTGGCCAGGCGCGGCGCAAGCAGGTAGGCCGCCAGGAACACAGCGAGCTCAACATCAAGGCGCGCAAGACTTCGCCTCTGACGCTTCTCGCCCGGTCGATGCAGGGCCGCGTCCCGGCGCTCGTCAAGCTCAAATACGAGCTGATGGCGCAGTCGCCCTTCGGCTACTTTCGCGGCGCTGTGCCGGTCATGGCCGCGGATTTGGCCGTGCTCCCGAACACGGGCATCGTCAGCCAGCTATGCGGAGACGCGCATGTGCGCAACCTGGGCGCCTATGCCGCACCCGACGGTCGCCTGGTCTTCGACATCAACGACTTCGACGAGACCATCCGTGGACCCTTCGAATGGGACCTGAAGCGCATGGCCGCCTCCATCGCGTTGGCCGGAAGAGGTTCTGGCCACAAGGACGCCGCGGCACAACTTGCCGTGGTCAAGTGCGTTGAGCGCTACGCGGCGCAGATGCGCGCCTTTGCCAAGATGCCGCACCTTGAGGTGGGCCGCTATCAGGTGCACCGGCTGGGCCTGGTTGAGCCGATACACGAGGCACTGGTCAAGGCTGAGCGGGCCACGCCGCAGCACACGCTGGCACAGCTCACCCAGCCAACCTCCAGCAAGCCCGGCGCGCCTCGCCGCTTCAAGGAATCCAAGCCGATCCTGACTCGCGTCACCGGCTCCCAGGCCGCGGCCGTGCTGGCTTCGCTGGGGCCTTACCGGGAGATGCTCGAGCCACAGCGCCAACACTTGCTTTCGTTCTACCGTCCCCTCGACGTGGCCTTCAAAGTGGTGGGCACGGGCTCGGTGGGCCTGCGCGACTACTGCGTGTACTTCGAGGGCAACGTCCCGGCGGATCCACTGTTTTTGCAGATCAAGGAAGAGCCCGCCTCCGGCTACACTGCCTATCTGCCGGATGCGCATCCACCCCACGACAACGGCCAGCGCGTTGCCGAGGGGCAGCGAGCCATGCAGTTGCAATCCGACCCATTTCTCGGCTGGACGCACATCGGAGGACGCCAATACCTGGTGCGCCAGCTCAACGATCACAAGGGTTCCATCGAACTAGCCGACCTGGCCGGCAGCGGCTTGGCGGCCTACGCCGAGGTCTGCGGCGAACTGCTGGCTCGCGGCCACGCCCGCTCCGGCGACCCCCTGGTCATCGCCGGCTACCTCGGCTCCGGCGACAGTTTTGCCGAGGCGTGCGCCAAATTCGGCCTGCTCTATGCCGACCAGACCGAAAAGGACTGGAAAGAACTTTGCCGCTCCGGCAAGGCTGGAACGAAGTCCAACACCCAGCTTCCGCAGAATGCCGTCGCGAAGTCCGGAAAGAAATCGTAGCCGCTATGCCACACCAGATCTCCCGCCGCACCTTTACCCAAGCCTTGGCGACAACCGCCCTGGCCGCCGTCGTACCGCCGCTCGAAGCCGCCTCCGCGACCGGCGAATCCTCACCCAAAGCCTCGCCGTTCCCGCTTTCCGTCATGCTGTGGACCGTCTTCACCGATCTGCCCTTCGAGCAGCGTCTCGCCAAGGTGGCCGAGGCCGGCTACAGCAACGTCGAACTGGTAGGGGAATACCGCAACTGGTCCGACGACGATTTTGCCCGCGCCAATGCCTCCCGCCAGCGCCTCGGCATCCAGTTTGACGCCACCGCGGGCCTCGCTCACGGCATCGCCAACCCCGATACCCGCGACGCCTTTCTCGCCGAGCTCACCCAGGCCCTCGTGCCCATGCGGACCCTCGGCTGCCCCGCCATGATCGTGCTCTCGGGCAACGTCTTTCCCGACCTGACCCGCGAGGCTCAACATCAAATCTCCATTGAAACCCTCAAGCGCGCAGCAGCCTTGGTTGAAGGCAAACAGATCGATGGCCAGCCGATGCGCCTCCTGCTCGAGTGCATCGACCCCGAGGAGAATCCCAAATACTTTCTCACCTCGGCCGCCGAAGCCATCGACATCGTCCGCGCCGTCAATCATCCCCAGGTCCAGTTTCTCTACGACATCTTTCACGAGCAGATCGCCGAAGGCAATTTGATCGAGAAGCTCGACAAGCACATCGAAGTCATCGGCCTCATTCACGTTGCCGATGTTCCCGGCCGCCATCAGCCCGGCACCGGCGAAATCAACTACGCCAATATCTTCCGCAAGCTCGCGCAACTGAACTACCGCCGCATGGTGGCCATGGAGTTCAAGCCCACCGGCGATCCCGTGGCTACGCTCCGCGCGGCAAAGGCCCTGGCGCTAAGCACGGGAGGATGAAAGCGGGCGCCCGGCTCAGCAGCCGCTCTAACAGCCTGTGGCAAAAGTCATGTTTTGAAAGGGCACGACTTTAGTCGTGCCGTAAGACGCTGAAAATAAAGGATGAGCTTCAGCCCCTGAGGGAAGGTTTTCAGAGTTTTCGAATTTTACCACGGACTGCTAACCCCGCGCGGCCGGCCTCGATCGAACACGCGGAGTGGCCGAACCAGGAGGTCTCTCGGGGTTACGCTCTGTGAATTGATCGTGCAAAACCACATTCAGCAGCGACCTATGAACCCGGATGCGGCCGTTGTATTCAATCAAGCCGAGCTTGCGAAAGCGATTCATGAAGAAGCTGACGCGGGACCGGGTGGTGCCGATCATCTCCGCCAGGGTTTCCTGCGTGATGGGAGGAAGCAGGTGTTCCGGTTTACCCGGCTCCCCGAATTCGGCCATCAGCAGCAGGACTCTCGCCAGGCGTCTTTCGCTGGAGTTGAATAGCTGATCGACAAGATCGGCTTGGCTTCGCATACTTCGGGCCAGCAGAAACTTCAAGTACATTTCGGCGAGGGCATGCTCCTGGTGCATCACGCGGATCATCTCTCCCCGTTTTATTTTGAGAGCTGCACAGGGGGTAATGGCAGTAGCAGTGGCCATGTGCAGCCCGCCTACGCTGGCCAGCGACTCCTCTCCAATGAATTCACCGGCGGGCAGAAGGGCGATAGTGGCCTCCTTGCCATCCGGCGAAACCACGGTGAGTTTTGCGCGGCCCGTTCGGAGATAGAAGATCGCGTCAGCCGAATCTCCCTGCGAAAAGAAGGCCTGCTTGGGCTCCAAGTGGACGAGTTTTCGCCCCACTCCTGCTTGTTCCAAAAAAGCGGCGAGGTCAAATGTCATGCTCTCACCTCATTCTCTTGGGTGGCTCGTCGCGGATGCGGTTTTCACGGGAGCAGTTCGGAGGGGCATCCGGCGTGTAGATTCCCCATTCCCCCTCGTATCGCGGAGACAGCGAGGCGGGGTCACAGTGAAAGATGCAATGTTGGCCGGGAGTGCCTTCATCGGGAGACCCGCGATGCAAAAAAGATGAGCATAGGAGCTACTTGCAAAATTCGACGTCGGGAACGTTTGAAGTGTCAGGGCACGACTTGAGTCGTGCCGCAAAAATCCAAATAGGATTCCGGCTTTAGCCGCTGCGGAATTGCAAACAATTGAAAACAAAGAGACGCAGGGGCTAAAGCCCAACATCTTCCTGCTGAACTGGCGGCACGACTGAAGTCGTGCCCTGACGCTTCTTGCCCTCTCCGTGGAATTTTGCAAGTGGCTCATAGTCTAACCTAAATGAATCCTACTCGCTTATTCTTGTCATATTTGTACGGTTTCTGACTTAACCCAAAATATCTATTTGCGCCCTCTCAAGTAACTCGAAGTATTTTGCACGGTATCTGGCATAGGTCCAAAATCTATGTACGATATCTGACGTTATTTGAAGTGCCTATGTACGGTATCTGACATATATTCAAAATCTATGTACGGTATCTGACGTAGTCCGAACTTTAGTCAGGCATCGTGAGCCTTGTGCAGACTAACTATGATAGGGTTTTGTCTGAAAGTGAGGTTTGCTTGCGCACGAGCAACTTTAAGAACACTCTTTTGAAGGCTCTAGGCGGGGACATACTTGAACGCCTTCGTTTGCAGCCGGTCAAATTCGGGCTGAAACACGAAATCGAGAACCCTGGCGACCTGATCGATCACCTCTATTTTCTTGAAGAGGGGATGGCCTCCATGACGACTTCGTTCAAGGATGGGTCTCAGGTCGAGGTAGGCATGTTCGGTTATGAGTCGGTCATCGGCGTCTCTGCGCTGATGGGAACCAAAAAGAGCCTGAATCGCATCTACACCCAGATTGCCGGCCATGGCTATACCTGCCAGGTCGAGGACGCGAGACGAGAGTTCCGCCTTGGCGGCCACTTTCAGTCCCTGGCGCTGCGCTATGTTCAGGCACAACTCGTTCAGGCAATGCAATCCGCGGGATGCAATGCGAAACACAACTTCGAACAGCGGCTCGCCCGCTGGCTGCTCATCTGTGCGGACCGCGCGCACGTCGACACTTTCAAGATTTCGCATGAGTTTCTCGCAGACATGCTGGGCGGGCGTCGTCCCACGATTTCTACCGCAGCCGGGATTCTCAAGCAAAAAGGACTTATCGAATACACCCGCGGAGAAATTCGCATCCTCGACATCCCTGGGCTCACCAAGACCTCTTGCGAGTGCTATCTGATCATCAAAGATTATCTGGACAATTACGCAAAGTTCGACACCGCAATCACTATGTAGAGGCCTCACCCACCGCAGCCCGGCGCACCACCCTTTGGGTTACCGCAATATCGCCGGGCGCCCCAGGTCTCAGAAGCGAGACCTGGGCCACCCGCCAACGAGCCAAAGATTGAAATGATATGGCGCCTTCAATTTCCTTCAATGCCGGAAGGCGTACAAGATTTAGCAAGGATGCCGGAATGTTGCAGAAGGCGGGAATCATCACCTGCACGCGCGGGCGCGTGACCATCCTGGATCACGACGGCTTGGTGGCCGCCGCATGCGAATGCTACCAGGTTGTCCACGCTGAAACGGTTCGCCTCGGTCTGCTGGACTGAGATGTTGATTGAAGCTGGTTGAATTTCTGGCGGCTCCATTACTGCTCTTGGGCGAGGAGGCGCACGAAGGCTGGGGTGCCGCGATCGCGCCGTTGCCCGCATCGCCGCGCTCCACAGCCCCTTAGCCCCTTTCGAATCGCACCTTCCCTCAGTCAAGACTCAATAGTCCGTCCCCGGAATGTAGTTCGGTGTGCTCACGTACGAGTACTTGTTCGGATTTGCCTGCACCATCGCATCCGCCGCCGAATTCCACTGGGTGCTGTGGGCCCCGGTAAAGTTGTTCTGGACCACGTTCTGATCCAGTAGGTAGTTGCTGAAGCCCTGCGCGTTTTGGGCATTGGCGTTCTGTTGCGCATTCCAGCCGGCCTGTTCAGCGCTGTTGGCGGCTTCGGTCGCGTTCATTCGGGCCGTGGCTGCCGCGCCGATTGCGTGAATGTTGTTGACGGCATTCGCCGTGAATTGCTGGTTCGCCGCCCGTTGTTGAGCATCCACCTGCTTCAGCTGAGCGATGTGGGGTGCGGCCTGCGCAGTGGCTCTTTGCGTGACCAGCGCGATGTTCTCATTGAAGCTGTTCATGATTGCCGCCGCCATCGCATTCCCCTGACCGGCTTCGGAAGTAGGGAACTCGGCTACGTAGTCAAGGAAGCTGAAGTCCCCGAATTGTCCTGGGGTCACACAGATCACCCTGAACATGCCCTGCATGCCCTTGCCGTCGGGATTCACCTGGCCTGTTGCCTGAGCGCAACGCTCGCCCTGGAACTCAGCTCCGGACGGTGGCGCAACTTGCTCAGCGCTCTGGATCTGAATCGGAGCGGGGCCCATGTTGTTTGACTTGCGAAATTGTTGTATGAGATCCGCGAAGGACTTCACCGGGTCAACGTTGCTCGGGTAAACAATCTGTCCCTTGAGAGGCTTCACGGGCCCCTTCAACGCGCTGGGGTCCACCGCCAAAAACATGTTGCCGAGGATCACCGTCTCGCCATTCGTGCCGTGGATAAGCATCGTCCCACCGCCGCTCTGTGGATCGACAGTCCACCCGGCTGGAATGCTCACGCTGGCCGTACTGTCGGGCAGCGATACCGTGTGCATCCCAGCAGGCGCACCGGCAGCCGAACCGCCGGCCGAAGTTGTGCTTGCTCCGCCCTGGGGCCTAACCGCCGCCGGCGTCGCCCCCGGATGCCACACGCTTGAGAGCTGCTGCAACATCGGGTTCACCGTTTGGCCGAACCGCGACGCAAGATCGTAGATCATTCCCGCCTGCACCTGGTTGGGCCCGGTCGCCGTGGCGATCACCATACCCGCCAGCGGCAGATTCCCATCCGGATGGTCGGTCACCGTGAAAAACACACCAACGGAATTCGTGCCCGTGAACTGGAAAGCCTTTCCGATCTGCGGCTTCTCGCCGGAGTTGGTGTGGACCATGGTGAGCATCTTGGCCAGCGCCGCCGGTTGTGTGGTCACTCCGGCCACGCTCCCGTAAACAATCTTGCCCCCTGTGGATGCGCTGATGGTCGTGAGCGGAGTTTGTGCCTGCGCCTGGTTCGCGGGTGAGGAGTTCCCCGGCGTTCCAGCCTTGCAGGCGCTCAGGCAAACGATGGAAAGCAGAAATGGAGTGGCAAATCTCAACGTTGCGCGCATAATGATCCCGTCCTTTCGCGAATCAAAGGCGCTTCTTACCGTGGACAGCCCAATCCGCGCGTAAATCGCGCCGCCGGAATCATACACCTGAGATCGTTTCTCGGAATGTGACGACCAGTTTCCCGGGGGGGGCCAGATCAGCCTGAATGGAACAGGCTTCACAGGCTACGGAAGAGCTCCCTTGAGTCGAGATTTTGAAAGGGCTCTAAAGCCCACTTAATTTGCGGCCTTTTGCGGCACGGCTGAACAGCTTGGTGAAAACGTCCCTGATTTCTTCCCCGCCCTCCGATGAGCGGTGAATTGCGCTACCGGAAGGAGGGATTGCTTGGCTGTAGTTTGTCTCAGTTGGCCGCTTTTGGGGGCCAGCCCACGATCCCCGCCCATTCCCGCCCCGCATCCCGGACGCGCGCTCCTCTCCAGCCCATCAAGACGTTGTAATCAAACGCCCATGGACTTGTGCAGTGTCAGGTATGTCCCCGGTCTAAAATGTCAGGGTGCGCCCGGTCGGTACCAAAACCTCGGCCTTTCTTGTCAAATCGAGCAGAAAACGCCTTGGATGCGGCATTCATCTGAGAAAGTGGTAGCGGAGAGAACCGATGCAGATTACCTCGCAGGACGTGCTCCTGGTCATCGACGTACAGAATGATTTCTGTCCCGGCGGCGCGCTGGCCGTTGCCGACGGCGACGCCGTGATCGAAGTGATCCATCGAATCGCGCCCAGGTTCGAGCACATCGTTCTCACCCAGGACTGGCACCCGGCGGGACATTCCTCTTTCGCCAGCGCTCATGCGAACCATCAACCGTTCGCCCAGATCGGGCTGAGTTACGGCAGACAGACCCTATGGCCCGACCATTGCGTTCAGGGAAGCAGCGGCGCGGAGTTCCATCCATCCCTTCATCTCCCGCAAGCTGAACTGATCCTCCGCAAAGGCTTCCGGCCGCACATCGATTCCTACTCGGCCTTCTTTGAGAACGATCGCGTCACGCCAACGGGCCTCGCCGGCTATCTGCGCGAACGCAACCTGACCCGCATCTTCCTTGCCGGCCTCGCCTACGATTTTTGCGTAGGCTACTCGGCCCTCGATGCGCGCCGCCTCGGCCTGCCTGCAGTGGTGATCCGCGACGCCTGCCGCGCCATCGACCTGAACGGTTCAGTGGCTGCCATCGAGGCTGCGTTTGCCGAGGCCGGAGTCATGCTGCTTGAAAGCGTCGAGCTTCTCGGCTGAAGCCGCCCTCCAGGACGACGCAGTTTTATTGACGGTCCTGGGCTGCGTGCAGAAAACGCAGGATGTGGACCGACTGCTCGTCAACGCAATAAATCATGAGATAGGGAAGGGGAGCAAGAACCAGTTCGCGCGTGCCGCTTTTCTTGCCTACGCGGCCCACATACGGAAACTGCTTGAGCGACCTGGCTGCGTCGTAGAGCCGTTGAATCGTTGAATTGGCAAAGGAGGGGTGATGAAGATGGAGATAGTTGCTGATCCCTTCAAGATCGTCGGCAGCGGCCATGGACCACCGCAGCCGTCTCAAGCCCGCATCATCCGCGCCACGCGCGCGTCCATCTCTTCCTCTTCAAGAAATTCGCCGCGTGCAATCTGATCGATTCCCAACTGCACCTGCGCATCGAACCAGGCTTCCTGGGCAAGCAACCGGTCCACGGCATCCACAACCAACTCGTCCGGGCTGCGGCCAGTGCGCATCGACAGGCTGGCAAGCTCAGTAGTCTGGCGCTCGGGAAGATTTAGGTCCATAGTTGGAAGAGTAGAAATGTTTAAGCGCCGTGTCAATATCCTCCGAGCGCAAGACCTGGCGGCTGTCGTACAGGACGCCGAACCCTCTCAGCGCCTCCTCGACATTTCAGCACGCGCTGAAGCAGAGGAGGGCATCCGGCAGGGCCTTGATGATGCAAGAAAAGGAAAGACCCAGCCGGCCAGGCAATTCTTCGACGAGTTTGAATCCGCGCACTCCGATCCCCGCGCACTCCGATCTTGGATAGGGGATGCCCGAGCTAGCTGCGGCTTAGTAGAATCGCAGCAGACTCAGCGGACCGTCCGCCACCCATTTATGTCGCGCAACTTCTACATTCTCGCTGCCACGCTCGTGCTCTTCGCGCTGCTCTCAGCGGGCATGTCGCTCGTGCCTTCGAGCTTCCAGCCGGGACTCCCCACCAACGGGTCCCTGTGGCGCACGGTGGCGCTGTTTCTGCTGCTCGGAGGGCTTGCGGCGGCGCTCATCGGCGTCATGAGCCACCTCTTCGAGCAGGTGGACCGGCGCAGCGAAGAGGCTCGGCAGGCGATGCGGCGCAAGCGGCGCGGCGGCCAGAAACCCTGAACCTGCGCCAGCCGCTAAAATGGAAGGTGGGACTCTTCCCCGCACAGGATCGAGCTGACGCCGATGTATGAAGTCACCGTGGAGGCCGGATTCTCCTCCGGCCATTATCTTCGCAACTACAAGGGCAAGTGCGAGAACCCGCACGGGCACAACTACAAAGTCCAAGTAACCCTGGCTGGGGCCGCGCTGGACGAAGCTGGCCTGTTGCTCGACTTCAAGCTGCTCAAGCATGTGCTGCGCCCGGTCATCGAACGCATCGACCACCAGATGCTCAATGAGCTTGAGCCTTTTACGGTGCTCAACCCCTCCGCCGAGAACATAGCCAAGTATTTTTACGACCAGACCAACGAGGAACTCGCCGGCATGACCCATGGCCGGGTGCGCGTGAAGGACTGCACCATCTGGGAGACCGACACGACGACGGCTACTTACTACGAGTAGCGCGAGGCTTGCTTTTCCCGGCTGCCTCGCGCCGCTGCCTGGATTTGGGCAGCTCGTCGCCAGGCATAGGAGGATTGCCGGCGCCGGCTTTGTTCAGTATCTCTATTGCGCGGGCCACATCCGCATCTCGCGTATACCGCTGAAAGAATTCCATTGTGCGCGTGACGGCAAGCTTTTCAGCCACGGCCACATTGATGAGCTGATTGAGCGCCACGCCCTCTGACTTGGCCATTGCTCTAGCCTCCTCCAATAGCGTAGGCTGCAGCCGCAATGCAAAATTACTTGTCTTCACTTGTGTCTAATCCTTTCCAAGGCTTCGCCTGGCCGCATTGCCGCAATGCCAAAACGCCTTGCAGCCGTCAGAAAATCTCGCGTATTAAGGGTAACGATCAGATCGGCCATTCCGTGATACGCAGCCTCCAATACGAACTCGTCATCCGGGTCCACCAATTGTGGCCGCAATCGATGAGAAAATATGCACTGGCTCACCCATCCGGCAAAACGCTTTGACAATATCGACATTCGCCTGCGCGTCGACGGAGCCACCCAGATGCTCAGGCCGGGTTAAAACCGCTTCGTATTCCAGCACAAGAGATACAGAGATGAGCGGCTTGAATTCCCCATCCAGAACCATCCTCAGCAACTCACGCGACGCACCCTTGGCGCTTCTAACCGCAGCTACCAGTACGGAAGTGTCCAAGACCGCTCGCACAGGCAGATCATATCACATGCAATATCGCTCAGTTCATCTGGCTCGACTTGGATCGAAGGTACTTGTCGAAGGGAATCTCGAAGTAGAAAAGCTCGTTGCCGTCGGCGTCGCGCAGTTTGACGATGTGCAGCTTCGCGCCCTTGAGCGGACTGTCCAGTTGAGACACGTCGTAAAACAAGAATCCGGCCCTCGTGGCGTGCGGCTCCACCACCAGGGCCTGGTACTCGAACGTGTCAAAGTCCGCCTCAACGTCTTTGTCGCTGGCTTTCGGTTTCAGCTTGATGTTAGGGATGGGGCCGGGCATCGGGATCTTGCTGCCCTGGCGCTCCTTTTGGCTCATCAGCCGCTCCACATCCTCCGGCTCAGCAGCCAGAATCTTGTCGCCCGCTGCGGTGAGGAACACAATGCGCGCATCGCGCAGAGAGATGGGCCGATCACCATTGTTGGTTACAATCAACCGCACCGGCATCACCCCGTGGCTCAAATAATCGATGCGAAAAATGGCTTCCCGAGCGCGTGTGTCATAGGGTTCGACGGCGATGGCCACCTTCTCGTCCTCGTGCACCTCGACCGCGGCAAACGTCGTTGCCGGCTGCACGGGAGGCGGGGTGTGGTCGCTGGCTAGGGCCGGCAGAGCCAGCCAGAGCAAGAACGGCGGAATTGCCCGCAAGGTTCTCATCGTGCTCGACTGTATCATTTGAGGGTTAGACAGCGGGAAGGTTCGATCCGTTACGTATGATTCTGTTTTTTTACAATGCGGCATTGCTGGCGGTCCTGCTAGCCGGATCACCGTGGTGGCTGTGGCGCATGGCCACCACGCAGAAGTACCGCGATGGGTTCCGCGAACGCTTAGGGCGTGTTCCGCTCAGACTGCGAAAGGCTCCACTTGCGCCGGGCGGCCTGGGGGCCGACCGGCCCCTCATCTGGCTTCATGCCGTTTCGGTGGGCGAAGTGCTGGCTGCAAGCCGCCTGGTTGGCCAGTTGGACCGCGCCTTTCCTGACCATCAGTTGGTCATCTCCACCACCACCCGCACCGGCCAGGCCTTGGCCCGCGAGCGCTTTGGTAGCAACCGTGTCTCCTATTGCCCGCTCGATTTGCCCTGGGCAGTGAGGGCATACTTGAAAGCCCTCCAACCCCGGCTTCTCATCTTGGCCGAGACCGAGTTCTGGCCCAACCTGCTCAATGGCTGTTTCCGCCGTGGAATCCCCGTCGCCGTCGTCAACGCCCGCATCTCCGACCGATCCTGGCCGAGATATCGACTGGTCCGTGGCTTCTTCCGGCCTCTGCTCGAACGCATTGCGCGGGTATTGGCGCAGAGCGAGACGGACGCGGACCGGCTCAAAGCCATCGGCTGTCTGCCGGAGCGGGTCTCCGTTGCCGGGAACCTTAAATTCGATGTGCGCGCGGCTGCGGAAGCCGACGCCACCCGGCAATTGAAGGCTCTGGCGCCGGATCTCCGGTTCCTCGTGGCGGGCAGCACGCTCGACGGCGAAGAGTCCGCGCTGCTCGAAGCCTGGCCCCAACTCCTCGAATCCGACCCGCAACTCGCAATGGTCATGGCGCCCCGCCATCCTGAGCGATTCCCCACGGTTGCCGCGCTACTGGATCGGTCCGGCGTTGCGTGGGTCAAGCGCTCGGATTGGCGCTCGAATCCAACCGTTGCACTCAAGCCGCTCAGACCGGGCGAGATCGTCCTCCTCGACTCCATTGGCGAGCTGGCCTCGATCTACTCGCTTGCGGCGGTGGCCTTCGTGGGCGGCAGCCTGATTCCGTCCGGCGGCCACAACCCGCTCGAACCGGCCCAGTTCGGCGTTCCCATCGTGATGGGCCCTCATTACGCCAACTTCCGCGCCATCACAGAAGACCTGCTGACGCATCGGGCCATCCGCATTGCAGCCAAAGAGGACCTGGCCGCGACTTTGATCGAATTGCTCCGCGACTCCGCCGCCGCCAAGGCGATGGGCGACAGGGCCCGGCAGGTCTTCGAGCAACAAGCTGGTGCCACTGGCCGATGCGTGGATGCGCTGCGCGAACTGCTCTCTCCCAGCACGACTCCGGAGGCCCGGTCATGAAGCAGCCGTCTTCATCGCGCAAGCTGCTGCTGCCGCTGGTTCCCGCCTACCGGCTGGCGCTCACTCTGCGTGAACTGCGGCTGCGCACCGGAATGGAGCCAGTCAACCGCCTGCGTTTTCCGGTCGTCAGCATCGGCAATCTCTCCACTGGCGGCGCGGGCAAGACGCCGCTCACCATCGCGCTCGCTAGAGCTCTGGAACGGCGCGGCCTGCGGGTGGACGTACTCTCCCGCGGCTATGGACGCTCATACTCGAATCCAGCTCAGCGCCCGGCCCGCGTTGACCCAGACGGGACGGCTGACAGTTTTGGCGATGAGCCTCTTCTGATTGCGCGCGAAACGGGAGTGCCAGTCTACGTGGCCGGGCAACGCTTCGGCGCCGGCCTGCTGGCCGAGGCCGATGCGCCGGCAGGCGTCTCCTATATCAATCTGCCCGCCGTTCACATTCTGGATGACGGCTTTCAGCACCGCCAGCTTTATCGCGACGTGGACATTCTGCTGCTCGATCACCGCGACTGGCTCCAAGGCGGTCTGTTGCCGGCGGGCAATCTGCGCGAGCCTGTGGAAGCCGCCCGCCGCGCCACTGTAATCGCCATTCCCGCTTCCGACAGCGCGCCGGAATTGGAGGCCGCTCTGCGCGAGTGGGGCTTTGAAGGCCCCGTCTGGCGGCTGCACCGCAAGATGGACGTCCCCGCAGTCGATGGTTCCGTGGCCGCCTTCTGCGGCATCGCCCGCCCAGACCAGTTTTTCGCCGGTCTAGAAGCCGCGGGCCAGCGCATCGCCGCCCGCATCGCCTTTCCCGACCACCACCGCTTCACCCCTGCCGACCTGAAGCGCCTCGTGACCGCTGCCGAACAGACGGGAGCCAAGGCGTTCGTCACCACAGAGAAGGACTTGGTTCGGCTCGGGAAGCTCTCTTCTGCCTTCCCCCAATCCCTCCCGCTCAAGACCGCCCGCTTGCGCATCGAAATCGAGCACGAGGAAGAGGCCATCAAGTGGTTAGTGGACCGGCTGGAAGCTGTTCGCTAACGGGAACTATTCCTTTTTTGTTCGCTTTTCGTGCTTTAATATATTCATGAGACCCCGAATTCGATGATTTCCATTCGAATTTAAGTCCAATATTGTAGTGTGGCCGCTAGCACTGATACGCGACGGGAGATTGAAAGGAATGCATATTCAGTTTGACGAGGCAAAAGCGACGCAGGCGGCTGCTTATTTCCTGCGGTTGCGTGGCGGCCAGATGCACTATGTCAAGCTGATTAAACTCCTCTATCTCGCAGACCGCGAGGCACTGTTGCGTTGGGGTGCGCCTATCACCACGGATCGCTATGTATCCATGAACAATGGACCCGCCCTTAGCCGAGTTTTGAATCTAATTACCGAGGACCGGACAAAGCCGGTATGGTCGCAATATATTTCCGCGCCGATGGGGGATTACGAGGTGCAACTTCTCAAAACGGCGCCGACGGACTCCCTATCGCGTGCGGAAGAGAAGTTGATGCACGAAGTATACGAGCAGTACGGATATCGCAACAGGTGGGATCTGATTGACAATGTCATGCACAAACTGCCTGAATGGCGGGATCCGAATGGTAGCTCTATCCCAATCCAAATCAGAGACATACTGAAAGCGGGAGGCGAGAGCGAAGAAGAAATCAGAATTATTATTCGAGAACTTTCCTCTTTTGCCAGTGACGAAGAGAGATTATCCCGCATCTATGCTTAACTGCGGCGATACTTTCCTCACCGGCGACGGTGTAGAGGATAACTTTCATCTTTGGATTGTCATCACCCCTGCCAATGAAGGAGAAGTTGTAACAGCGTGCGTTGTGACCGCACATAAGCGATCGGAGCGGCTTGTCGTCCTCAATCAAGGCGATCATCCGTTCATCCAGCACGAATCAGTGATTGCATATCTCCATTCCAAGATCAGGACAGTTCCGGACATAGAAGAACTTCTCAATAAGGGTATCGCCAAGAAGCGAGACCCTGTCTCTCTGGAACTTCTCAAAAGAATCCAGGCCGGTTTGGTGGAGTCGGATTTCACGCCAAACGGTGTGCGGGCATATTACCGGGAAGTCATGGCGGACCCAGAGTTTCGACGGTAGCCGTCTTTCCTTTCCTCACACGTCTCCTTGAATTCACACGCCTGGTATTACTGTCTACAGATACCCAAGCTCACCCGCCCCTGTGAGAAAATCAGAGTTTGCATACGCAATCCAAGTTTCGCTTGCTCGTGGTCCGGCTTGGCGCCATGGGCGATATTCTGCACGCATTGCCGGCAGTGACGGCCCTGCGCCTGGCCCATCCCGGTTGGGTCATCGACTGGGTGGTGGAACCGCGCTGGCGGGCGCTGCTTGCGCCTGAACCGGCTATAGAGAAGCTCGCTCGTGCGGTAGGTCCGGACTTTAGCCCGGACATCGATGCAGCAGAATCAACACCGGCTTTAGCCCCTGAGGTGTGCTTCTCGGGGAGTTCGCCCGCAATTCGGCCTTTTCCCGCAATCAATGAAGCCCTGGCCAACCAGCCCAACCCTGCCCAGCCCCTGGTCAACCGCCTTCATCTCGCTCCCACCAAACAGTGGCGGAAAGCGCCGCTCTCCCGCCAAACCCTCTATGAAATCAAGGCTTTGCGCCGCGCACTCCGAGCCGGCCAATACGATGCGGTTCTCGACCTGCAAGGGGCCATCCGGTCGGCTGTCGTGGGCCGCCTGGCCGGCTGCCGGCGGCTGATCGGCGAGGCCGAGCCACGCGAACGGGCCGCCCGCTGGCTGTTCAATGAACTCGTAGCAACCCACGGCGTACACGTAATCGAGCAGGATGTCGAGCTGGCCTCGGCCGTCGCAGGCGATGACCTCACGCCTGCGAAGCCGTGGCTCCCCATCAACCCCTCCGCCGAGGCCTGGGCCGACGAAGTTCTGCCTCCCTCCGCGCATCAACCGGGGTCCCCACGGACGGGTCTACGTCCGTGGGGTGGACAAAACGCGGTGCTCATCAACCCCGGCGCCGGCTGGGGCGCCAAGCGCTGGCCGGTGGAGCGATATGCGGCCGTTGCTCAGGGCCTCATTGACCGTGGCCTGCGCGTGCTGGTCAATGCCGGCCCCGGCGAGGAGCCGCTCGCCGAAGCCATCTCCCAGGCCACAACAGGCGCGGCCACTCCCCTCACCTGCTCACTGGAACAATTGATCGCTCTCAGCCGCCGTGTTGCCCTCGTGATCGCGGGGGATACCGGCCCGCTGCACCTGGCCTGCGCCCTCGCCCGGCCGGTTGTGGGCATCTATGGGCCCACCGACCCCAGCCGCAACGGTCCATTCGGGACCAGGTTCAAAGTCCTGCGCAGCCCCGAGAGCCGCCGCGACCACGCCCGCCATGCTGCGCCGGAAGCCGGGTTGCTGACCATCCAGCCGGAAGATGTGTTGCGGGCCGCCGACGAACTCCTCGCACCCGAGGCCCATTCATGATCTCAACGTCCTGGGAGTTCTCGCGCCGGTCGTGCCCAGAAAGCCCTGTGCCCCATCCATGCGCTTTTTTCTGGCGCATGGGTGGGATGCCACAACTCTCAAAAGACCGCGCTTATCAGGAGTTCGTCTGTTGACTGAGCCAATTCAAATGCCCCGCGAAGACTGGATCGCCCGTTGGCAGCGCATCGCCCGCCGCATTCGTGTGCCCTTGGGCTTTGTCACCGCGGCCCTCTATTTATTTGACCTCTGGCGGCGCGCCCCCCAACCCGTCGCCATCGCCTGGAGCCTGGCGCTGGTCGTGCCGGGGCTATGGCTGCGCGCCTATGCGGCTGGATATGTGAAAAAGAACCGCGAACTCACCATGACGGGCCCCTACGCGTACACCCGCAACCCGCTTTACCTGGGTTCCATGCTCATCGCCGCCGGCTTTGCGCTGGCCCTGCTCAGTTGGCCCGTGGCGCTGGTGCTTGCCGCCGGTTTTGGAGTGATTTACGTCCCTGTCATCGCCTCGGAGGAGCGCTTTTTGCGCGCCACATTCTCCGGATTCGACGCATATTGCCGCCGTGTCCCCCGCTTGATTCCGCGCCTGACCCACGCGGTCCACTCCGGGAACGAATCCAGCGCCGGCAGCTTTTCCCTTGTCCTTTACCTCAAGCACCGCGAGTACAATGCTGCTATAGGGGCCGCTCTGCTGTATCTCAGCTTGCTCTGCTTGCGGCCGGCTCTCGGCGGTTTCGTGCGTGGGCTGCGGTGAGGGTTTCCCCCGCGCCAAGATTGTCCATTTCTCCAATCGCTTCAATCTCTCCAATTTCTCCAATCTCTAAGGAGCCCTCCCTGACGGTGAAGAAACGCTATACCGTAGCAACCACTCTTTGCGCCCTCGCCTTGGCCGCTATCGGTCACGGCCAGCAGGTGGCCCCGCTCACTCCCCCGCGCGCTGCCTTCACCTTTCCCCAGAAGCAGACCCTCATCTACTCCGTTGACTGGCGCGTCTTTCCTGCCGGGACGGCCGTTCTGCACTTTGAGGCAACGGGCGATCGCGAGCGCATCACCGCCAACGCGGATACCATCGGCGCCATCAATATGCTGTTTCACGTCGGCGACCGCTTCCAGTCCACCTTTGACCGCGAAAAGGGCTGCACCTACGAGTTTGACAAGCAGACCGTTGAAGGCCGCCGCCAGATCAATTCCACGCTCAGGCTGGACTACGGACTGGGCAAATCCATCCTCGACGAAAAGAACATGGTGACCGGCCAATCCAAGCACGTGGAAGTGCCCATCTCCGGCTGCCTCACCGATCTGCTGACAGGCGTCTTTTACGCCTCATCGCAGCCCATGGAACTGGGCAAGACCTTTGTTCTCCCTGTGGTGGACGCCCTGCATACCGTGCCTGTAACCATGAAGGTGGAAGGCCGCGAGGAGATCAAGACCACTCTGGGAACCTTCAAGACCCTGCGCGTGCAGCCCACCGCCGACGCCGGCGTGGTGAAGAACCGCGGCAACATCTGGATCTGGTATACCGACGACGACCGCCATCTGCCCGTCCAGATGCGGGCACGCCTCTTCTGGGGCACCATTACCTTCCGCCTCACTGGCAACGAGAACAAATAACCCACCGGCTCCCTTGCTGACTCGCCAACTTGCTAACTTGCTAACCTGCCGGGTGCCCAGCCTTCGCGGCGAACTTGTTTTTTGCCGCTAAGGTGGGATCGCTCGATGATCGCTTTCCATGAGTATTCAAGATGCTCAATGGCCTTCTCGCTCCTCATGGTCCACCCAGATTCCCCGGAAAAATCTCCGCCTTTTGCAGATCATTTCCAGCATCCTGCTAGCCTTGAAGCTGTGCTCATGTTCCGGCGGGTCTAGTCGCCAACCCGGAAGTTACCATGTAGTTATCCCCTCGTAAAGACGACGGAGTTCGAGGCCACCTGAGGAATTCAGCTCTTGCCCAAGAGCTCTTCGTCTTGCAAAAAAATCGGAGTTTTTAGGCAAAGCCCGTCAGGGGATAAACAGGCTGCGGAGAAAGGCTTGTTCTCGGGAAATATTGGCAAAAGGCATACCTCAGCGGCTAAAGCCGGCGCTGATTCTGTTGCCTTTGTGCCAGGGATAAATCCCCGGCCTACCGCCCGAATGAGTTTTTCCGCAGCCTGTAAAGCCCAACTCATTTTCAGCTCCTTACGGCGCGGGACCCAGAGGGTACCCCGCCGCGCCTTTTCAAAACAGCCTTGAGAATGACAGTTTCTGGAGCTACTTGCAAAATTCGACGTCGGGAACGTTTGAAGTGTCAGGGCACGACTTGAGTCGTGCCGCAAAAATCCAAATAGGATTCCGGCTTTAGCCGCTGCGGAATTGCAAACAATTGAAAACAAAGAGACGCAGGGGCTAAAGCCCAACATCTTCCTGCTGAACTGGCGGCACGACTGAAGTCGTGCCCTGACGCTTCTTGCCCTCTCCGTGGAATTTTGCAAGTGGCTCTCTGGACAGATTCTTAGCCAGAACGGCCTCCGCATCCATGATCAGTTGTGCAAAAGTGCATTCAAGAGGGAGAGATTGTCCAGTTTCAGGACAGTTGGTTACCTTCGTCTCACTCGACGGTAATCTGGCGCGCAGGATTAGTCTTCTCTAATATCGGCACAAGCGGAAAGAACTTGAGGCCTTGAATGAGAAATTTTCAACCTCAAGGATTCCCGCCCTCAGGAGCCTGCCATGATCACCAACTGTGCCGCCAATGAAGGGTTTGAAATCAGTCCGCGGTTTCGGCGTACCGTCGAAGAGCGGATCGCCCGGCTGGAGAGGGATGCCGCGCAAGACGAGGCTCAGGTTTTACAGCTTGAGAACGGCGACCATATCCGTCGGCAGATGTGGCTGGTGGCCATGCAGCGGGCAGAGGCCCTGCGCATGAGGCTGTTTCTGGACCGCTCGAAGACGCGGCTTCCGCGGCCGCTGATTGCGCTCTGAGCGTTCCGCATCCTGGTGATCGAATCGACGCCAGGACAGATTGGCATCAAGACAGATCGACATAAGGCCAAAGGGCCGCTGCCTCCCATGTTGAGGCGCGGCCCTCTGATTTTATTGCTGGAGAATTGGAGCACCGGGCGGGGATTGAACCCGCGTATACAGGTTTTGCAGACCTGCGCGTTAGCCACTTCGCCACCGGTGCTTGAAAAGCAGTGGTCAGTGAACAGTGGTCAGTGGTCAGTAAAAACCTGGACTACCGACAACCGATCTCCCACTGCCGAAAACAAAAAACGGACCGCTGAAAAGCAGTGGTCAGTGAACAGTGGTCAGTGGTCAGTAAAAACCTGGACTACCGACAACCGATCTCCTACTGCCGAAAACAAAAAACGGACCACTGAAAAGCAGTGATCAGTGAACAGTGGTCGGTAAGTACGGAGCTGATCACTGAAAACTGACCACTGACCACTGCAACTAAAAAACCCACCGCGCCTTCTGGCGGGTGGGTCGAGGGAGATTCTTTTGTTGAGAATCTAGCCCAGCGAACACGCCCGCGCACGGCAGCCCTGACAGCAATAGGTCAGACACGGGACGCACATCGCGGGAGTGGAGAAACTTGTCATCGAATTCCTTGCCGGCTGAGCAAATTCCACAAGTTGCGGCTCACCCGATATCCGTAGACTAGAGGCAGGGCCGAGGACTGTCAAGCGATCCCTGAGCAGGCGCCAATGGAATTGGACTATTTTGTAGTGGATGTTTTTACCGGCACAGGGCTGGCCGGGAACCCGCTGGCGGTGGTGATGAATGCCGGAGGCCTAAGCGCCGGGAGGATGCAGGCGATTGCGCGGGAGTTCAATCTCTCTGAAACGACCTTTGTCGAGCGGAGGGCGGTCGCGTTGGAGCAGGCCGAGGGCGTGCGGGTGCGCATCTTCACCCCAAAGGAAGAATTGGCCTTTGCCGGACATCCCACGCTGGGGACGGCGAGCGTGCTCAAGCTGTTTGCGCCGGAGACTGTGGCACGGGAGACGGTGACTCTTTCGCTGAACGTGGGTCCGATAGCGGTGCGGTTTGCCGGGGAAGGCCTGTTTGGCGAGATGAGGCAGCGGGACCCGGAGTTTGGGGCGGAACTGAACCCGGCGGAGGTGGCCCGGCTGACGGGGCTTGGCGAAGATGACCTGGACTCGAGGCTGCCGCCTCAGGTGGTTTCTACTGGAACGGCGTTCGCCATTGTGCCGTTGCGCACGCCGGAGGCATTGGCGCGCCTCAAGGTGAGCCAGGAGGAGGCGTCCCAGTGGCTGCGAGAGCGTGGCGCACGCTGGTTCTATGCATTGGGGCCGACCGGCGCGCAAGAGCCGGCGTGGCGGGCACGCATGCAGTTCTATGGCGGCGAGGATCCGGCGACGGGATCGGCGGCTGGCTGCGCCATCAGCTACCTGGTGGGGCGGGGCGCGGCGGCGCCGGGTGAACGCATCCATCTGCGCCAGGGTGTGGAGATTGGGCGGCCCAGCGATCTGTACCTGTCCGCACAAATTCAAAACGGCAGTGCTGAGATGCAATCGGCAAGAGTGACCGATGTGCGCGTTGCGGGCAGCACTGTTCTTGTAGCAAAGGGACGGCTTTTCCTGCCGTGATACACATGCTTTCAACAGGCATGGATGGTTGCAAGTGACGGTCAGCGTTAATCCTTAGCGAGTTTTAATTTGTTTCACAGGAATTTTCATAGTGGATTTCGCTTCCCTTTCTCTCTTCCCAGGAAGTTCAAAGCCCCGTACTGTTACCTTTCATTGATGGAATTTAACCGGCACCTATGCTGGTCTTGGCCCCAGGCATTTCATACAAAATGATCGTGAGCGAAGGTTAGCCTCCTGGGCTATCGAATGACGGATACCGGCCTGCGTAAGCGCCGCGCCCCCCTCTGGGCTGCTGGCACACCGCGCAAGGCCAATCTGGACAGCAAGATCAACCAGGACGCGGCAGCCTCGTCTCCGGTCACCGTACCCGGCAACCCATCAGGCCAGCCAGCCACAAGAGCGGGCACAGGCGGAGTGTTGCCAGGCGGACCAAAAAATTGAAGCAAGGAGTGTTTTCCCATATCATGCGGCCAAAGAAGGTAATTCTCTGCGTAGACGACAATGAACAAGAGCTTTCCGTACTCAAGTTCATGCTGGCAACTAACGGATACCGGGTAGTTTCAGCCTGCACCGGGCAGGAGGCGATCGGCATTTTTGCCGGAACGCAAGTTGACCTGGTGCTGGCCGACTATGCGATGCCGCAGATGAACGGGAATCAACTGGTGGGCCGGTTGAAGCAGATTGCACCGCATATCCCCATGATTCTACTTGGGGATCCGCAGAGAATGGGCGGCGAGATCTACGCTTCTGACGCGTTGCTGGCCAAGAAGAACTGCTCGGCGCAGGAACTGCTGGAACGGATCAAAGTGATGAGCGCTCGCAAGCGCGGACCGCGGAAGGGCTCACTGCGGCTGGCGCCGGTGGAGGAGTTTGCGGCGGCGTCGTGAGAAAAGCAAGGAACAGGGATCAGGGATCAGGGAACAGGAAAACCGCCAGTAATTTTTAGGAATCAATCCCCTTTTCCTGGCCAATAAATCGGAGAACTGCGACCGCATCGATAGTCGCAGCCACACTGTTCCCTGTTCCCTGATCCCTGTTCCCTGCTCTCCTCCCCTTGACGACTGCACACAAAGGTGAGCATACTCGCCACTTGTACCGAGGCTGTGGGTTTTTTCCTCCAGCCAGCGGGAGTTCGCCTTTTATGGATCTAATTCTGCTTCGTCTTCTTTTTGTGGCCCTTCTTGGCGGGGTCTGCTATTTTCTTCATCCATTCGGCCTGACAGGGTGGGTGAGTGCGAGTGTGGGCGCGGGAGCAGCCGGCGCGGTCATCGTCTTTGAGCTTCGGGTGCGGGCGCTCAGCCTGCGGCGGCTGATCGGCGCGGTAGCCGGAAGCGTGTTGGGGATCTTTGGCGCGGCGCTGTTCTGCCTGGTGCTGCGGAGCGCGCCGTTATCCGGCGCGACTTCGGCGGTGTTGCAGATTTTTGTGCTGCTGCTGATGACGTATGTGGGTCTGCTGGTGGGAGCCAACAAGGGCGACCTGCTGAATCCGGCGGCGCTGGGGACGGTCTTCAGCGGCGAACGGCCGACGCGGCGGAGCGCCAAGGTGCTGGACACCAGCGTGATCATCGACGGGCGCATTGCGGACATTGCCGAAGCGGGCTTCATCGACGGAATGATGGTGGTTCCGGAGTTCGTGTTGCGCGAGCTGCAGACTGTGGCCGACTCGACCGACGGGTCAAAGCGCCAGAGGGGTCGCCGCGGCCTGGACATGCTGCAGAAGATGCAGTCGAACACCAACATCCAGGTGCAGATTGTTCCCGACGACTTTCCGTCGATCCGCGAGGTGGACTTGAAGCTGCTGGAGCTGGCCAAGAAGTGGGAGGCCAAGGTGGTGACCAACGACTTCAACCTGAACAAAGTGGCCCACCTGCACCACGTGGACGTGCTGAACATCAACGACCTTGCCAACGCTCTGAAGCCGGTGGTGCTTCCCGGCGAAAAGATGAATGTGCTCATCCTGAAGGAAGGCAAGGAGTTCAACCAGGGTGTGGGCTACCTGGACGACGGGACCATGGTGGTGGTGGATCATGCGCGGCGGCTGATCGGCAAGGCCGTGGAGATTACCGTGACCAGCGTGCTGCAAACCGCGAGCGGGAAGATGATCTTCGGCAAGGTGGAGGAGAACGGGAAGCCGGGGGAAACGCCGCGGGCGACAGCGGCGGAGATGACGCACTGAGGTCTTTGTTGACCGGAATCAAAGACAACACCCTTCGACGATTTGAGGGCAGAGACTTAGACGGTTGCCTTGGTGGCTCCGGTGGAGATGCCTCCGTCTACCAGAAGTGTTTGACCGGTGATGTAGCGGCTTGACTCCGAGGCTAGAAAGACGATGGCTCCGTCAAGATCGTCGGGCAGGCCGGGGCGCTTGACTGGAATGCGATCGGAGATATATTCGACCCATGCGGCATTGTCATAGAGAACGCGATTCTGCTGCGTTTTGAACCAGCCCGGTGCGAGGCAATTCACGGTAACTCCATGGCTGCCCCAGTCATCGGCAAGACTCATGGTGAGCTGCTTTATGCCGCCCCGGCTGGCGCCGTAGGGCGCGAGGCCTGCGAATCCGGAGACGCTGGTTACTGACCCGATATTGATGATGCGGCCGTAGCCGCGCTGGATCATGCCACGCGCCACAGCCTGGGCGACAAAGAATGAGCCGCGCAGGTTGGTGTCGAGGATGGTGTTCCAGTCGTCCCAGGTGACGTCAAGGGCGGGTTTGCGAATGTTGCAGCCGGCATTGTTGACGAGGATGTCGATTTTGCCGAAGTGATCTTCAATGGCGGCGATAGCCCTCTGGATGCTGGAATGGTCGCGCACATCGAGTTCCGCGGAGAAGGTGCGCCGGCCGAGAGCGTGAATCTCACCGGCAAACTTGGAGAGTGAGTTCTTGTCCCGGCTGGTGATGGCCAGGTCAGCGCCCGCCTTGGCAAGTGCGCGGGCAAAATACTGGCCGAGGCCGCGGCTGGTGCCGGTTACGAGTGCTACTTTTCCGGATAAGTCGAATAACGAGTCTTTCATCTGAAGCGTGTCCTTTGGATTCGTTGAAAAGTCCTTCTTGGGGAGCAGACGTTCCCTCAGGGGCTAAAGCCCACTCTCATTTTCGGGCACTTGCGGCACGGCTGAAGCCGTGCCCTTTCAAAGCCCGTCGGTCTCAGTGATTCATTGAAAGTCCTCTTGGGTCTATCTTCAGGGCTCGAGAACAACTTTGAGTAGGCCGGGCTCGCGTTCATATAAGCGATGGAACCATGAAGGCCCATCCTCAAGAGGGGCAACGGCTGAAATCAGCGGTTCCACATGAATGACGCCGCGCGCGATCATCGAGATACATGCGGGATACTCACCCGAAGACGCGCAGGAGCCTTGCAGGCGAATCTGGCGGGTGACTGTCGATTGCAGACCGAGCTCGATGGTCGGTGCGATGTTACCGACCAGAGTTACAGTGCCGCCTTTTCTTACACTATCGAGGGCCAGCTTGACGGGAATGGTGGAGCCGACACACTCGAGGGCCGCGTCGGCGCCGCGTCCCATGGTCTGCTCGATGATCCGCGGGGTAACATCGGCGCTGCGGGAGTTGAGTGTGTGGGTTGCACCGAGGCTGCGCGCGAGTTCGAGGCGGGTGTCATCCACATCGACGACGAAGATTCTGCCGGCGCCTGCCAGCCGCACTGCCTGCAACGTGAGCAAGCCAATCATGCCGGCGCCTACGACTACGACCGTATCGTCGAGCGCAATTGGAGTTAAGGAAACGGCATGAACGGCGACGGAGACAGCTTCAATCATCGCCGCGTGCGGGAAGGGCATGTTATCCGGCAACGGGTAAGCGATTCGGGCGGGTACGGTAACAAACTCCGCAAATGCGCCCATGCGCCGAAAGGCCGGCGTTGAAACTCCAATCACTTCGCGGTCATCGCAGAGATTGACCTGGCCGCGCAGACAGAAGAAGCACTTGCCGCAGTAGACGGTTGAATCGAAGGTGACGCGGTCGCCTGGATGGAACGTCGACACCGCGGCGCCCACGGATGCAACGATTCCAGCGGCCTCGTGGCCCATCACGATAGGAGGAAGGCGGCGGCCCGTACTGCCATCGTATCCATGGACGTCGCTTCCGCAGATGCCGCAGGCCTTGATGCGGATGAGCAACTCATCTTCGGCGGGTTTTGGCACGGGCATATCCACTATGTCGAGTTGCTTATACGCGGAGAGTAATAGCGCCTTCATTCGATCTCCATGTTATCCGGCCGGGACGAAAGAGTTCACCGATCAGAGTACAGCATCAAGAAGGTCTGGAGCCGGGCTGAACGGCTCAATCCTGCCCAGCAGAAACACATATGCGGCGACACCGATTACCAGATAGATTGCGGGCACTGAAAACGCCCACACGAAGGACTCGTGCGCCGACACCAGGTACCCGGTGAGGATGGGGGCCGCGATTCCGGAGATCTGACTTGAGAAATTCATGATGCCGCCGACTTTTCCGACGTCGTTTCTGTGCGCAATGAGCGAGGGAATCGACCATCCGACCGGCGCCGCGGCGGAAAGTCCGCCGATGGAGATGCTGATCCAGATGAGAGCCTGCTGTGCGCTGTGCGTGTTGGCCGCTCCAAAGATGCCGAGGCCGCAAACCGTGCCGGCGACCAGCACGACCTGGCGGACCCGGCTCGCATCCCAGCCTCGCTCAATCAACCAATCCACCAGCAATCCCCCCACCAGAAGGTCAGCCGCAGATGCAACGAGCCATGGGACGCTGGTGTAAAGAAACGAATGGAGAAGGTCGATGTGGAGCGCAAAAGACAGATAGCTCGGCAGCCAGGTGAGCAACAGGTAAAAGACGTAGTTATAAGAGCCAAAGCCAATGGCCAGGCCAATCACCTTGCGTTGGCTCAAGAGATAGCCAAGCGACGCTGGTTTCGCGGGCAGGCGGTCCCCTGCTCCGGAGCCGATAACTTCCTCTTCAATGTATTCGCGCTCCAGGCGACCAAGCCTGGGGTCATCGTCGGGATCGCGATAGACTCGCCAGAAGATCACGAAGTAAGCGAAGCTTACGAGGCCGGTGAGGGCGAAGCTCCAGCGCCAACCGAGACCAATCAACACGATTCCGATGAAGGGAACGCCGATGGCCGAGGCGAATTTGGCGGCCGCGTCGAAGATGGAGGTAGCGAAGCTGCGTTCCTTTCCCGGAAACCAGAGGCCAATTGCCTTTGCATTGGCCGGGAAGGTAGGTGCTTCTCCCACACCGAGCGCCAATCTGGCAGCGAACAATCCGCCAATTCCCGGCGAGATTGCCGCGCCGAAGGAAGCGAGGCTCCAAATGAATGTGCTGATCCGCCCAATGCGCCGGACGCCCAGCTTATCGAGCAGGACGCCTATGGGCAATTGGCAGAGCGCGTATGTCCAGTTATAGGCCCCGGAAAGATAGCCGAAGGTAATATTGGAAATTCCGAATGCGGCATAGAGAGCTGTGTGCGAAACGGAAAGGTTGACGCGATCGAAGTAATTGACGAGGACACCGAGGCCGAGCAGCCAGGCGATTCGCCAGCGGCGGCGTGGCAGTGTTGCCGAAGTGTGGAGTTCCGAATCTGTCAACCTTAGCCTCATTTTTGGACTGATCCGGAACCACGAATGTCTCTCTTCGTCAGTATTTTTGCACCTTGGGATCGATTTCGTCGGCCCAGGCTAGGATGCCGCCGGCGAGGTTGACGACTCTTGGGTAGCCGGCCTGCTTGAGGAACTCGGCAATGCGCTGGCTGCGAGCGCCCGAGCGGCACTGGACAATGACTTCGCGGTCGCGGTCGATCTCGGCCAGGCGATTGGGCACATCGTTTTGCGGGATGAGCTTTCCGCCGATCTGGGCAATCTGGTACTCGTAGGGCTCGCGGACGTCGAGGATGAAGACGTCTTCGCCAGCGTCGATGCGCCGCTTGAGCTCTTTGACGGTGAGTTGGGGAATGCCGTTCTTCACTGGTGGCTCCTGACTGGACGCTGGAGTTGGCTCGGGGAGTATGCCGCAGAACTGCTGGTAGTCGATAAGTTGAGTGACGGTGGGGTGTTCGCCGCAGACCGGGCACTCGGGATTCTTGCGCAGCTTGAGTTCACGGAAGCGCATGTTGAGGGCGTCGACCAGGAGCAGGCGGCCGATGAGGGAGTCACCCTTGCCGAGGATCAGCTTGATGACCTCAGTGGCCTGGATGACGCCGACTAGACCGGGGAGAATGCCGAGGACTCCGCCTTCGGCGCAACTGGGCACGAGGCCGGGCGGCGGCGGCTCGGGGTAGAGGCAGCGATAGCAGGGTCCCGACTCGGTGGCAAAGACGCTGGCCTGGCCTTCAAAGCGGAAGATGGAGCCGTAGGCGTTGGGTTTGCCGAGCAGAACGCAGGCGTCGTTGACCAGATAGCGGGTGGGGAAGTTGTCTGTGCCGTCGGCGACGATGTCGTAGTCCTTGATGATGTCAAGGGCATTGGCGCTGGAGAGCATGGTGTCGTGCTTGACGATGTTGATGGAGGGGTTGAGGGCGATAAGCTTTTCGGCGGCGGAGTCGAGCTTTTTGCGGCCAATGTCTTTGGTGGAGTGAATGATCTGGCGCTGCAAGTTGCTGGCGTCGACGACGTCGAAGTCGACCAGGCCAAGGGTGCCGATGCCGGCGGCGGTGAGGTACAAGGCCAAAGGCGAGCCGAGACCGCCGGTTCCGACGCATAGCACGCGCGCGGCTTTCAGCTTCTGCTGGCCCTCCATGCCTACTTCGGGCAGGATGAGGTGACGCGAATAGCGTGAAAGGTCGTCGGTGGTGAGTTCGGGGAGCGAGGCGGGTTCAGCGATGGAGGTCATGATTTCTTCTCAGTGGACAGTGAACAGTGGACAGTGAACAGTGGACAGTGAACAGGTTCGATCCTATCTGTCGCAGGCGATCGCCTGGACGGCGAGCCCCCCAGCTATGGAGGGGATGATGGAGAGCGTATCGGCGGCGGCGACGGCGGTGCCCTCCTTGGCGGGGAGGTAGCGCACGTCTTCGTCATTCAAGTACAGGTTAACAAAAGCGCGCAGCTTGCCCTCGGGGGTGAAGAGGTGCTTACGCAGATCGGGATGGGATTGGGTGAGCGCCTTGAGAGCTTCGGCGACAGTGGCCGCATGGATTTCAACGGCATCCTGGCCGCCTGCGTAGAGGCGCAATGGTGTGGGGATAAAGATGGTCATGCGTCCGGTTCCTCGCTTGCAATCTATAGATGATGATCGGTGTCGAATGGATTTAGGAAATGCATTGGTTGGCAAGAGGAACGGCTCCGGGGATGCCGGAGCCGTTGTTGAACTGCCAGAGTTGAACAGTTAACCCTGGGGGAGGGAGAAGACTACGGAGTCTTCTTTTCCGGGGCAGCGGGAACTGCGGCGGGCTTTGCGGCGGGCTTCGGCTTCCAGAACTCGGGGTCGGCCTTGATCATGTCGGGGCTCACATAGCTTTGTTTTGGGTTGATGGAGAACAACTGAGAGTTTGCGCTCTCGACCGTCTCGCCATAGAGCTTATCGAGCTGCTTCATGCCGTCTTCGCCCAGGGCAGCCATGAACTTCTTGCTGTCATCACCGTAGCCCGTATCGATATCTGCCATCGACTTTTCCGCGCTGATTGAAAGGTAGGTACCGTCGTTGGCCCCATAGGCTGCCTGATAGGAGGCCCAGTGCGCACTGGTTCCGGCCTTCTCCTGCGCATCTCTGTACATCTTCGTCAGTTTATGCCAATCGCCATCGTGGCCCAGGCGGATGTGGAATTCCGTGACCTCCATGTATCGCGCGTGCGATATGTCTGCATGCGGCCGGTAACTCAGGTCTTCGCTGTAAACGAAGACCCCAGAGTCGACTTCATCCAGCAGCTCGCCATCCGCAATACTTGCGCGCTCCAACTCGGCCGCGAGCGCCGGGTTCTTGTCGACGAGCGTGTTGTCCTTTTCCCAATCCGCAAACGAGTCATACCCGGTGAGGAACAAGGCGCGGGACTTGCCGGAGAGCGAATCCAGGCCGAGGTAATAGGCGGGGAACTTGGCCTTGGTCATGGCCGTGATAAAGGCGCTTTCGGTCTTGTCGTGCGCCGCGCCGGACTTGTAAGGCTTGATGAATTCGCGGGTGATCTGCAAAACCTTGGGCATCGAAGCAGTTTGCTGCGCCGCGGCGATCGAACTGCCTGCCACCGCGAGGGACAATCCCAACAAAATGGGGGTGAACTTATTCATGTACACGTTCCTCCTTGATTTAGTCAAAGGACGCGCGCAATGGGAGAGGCAGGGGAAACTGGGGGAAGAGCGGCGTTCTGAGACTTGGCGATTATGCCGTGTGGATAGCTTGGGTGTAAAGAGTTTTCTGCAGTGCTTGCGGAAACGCATCCTGGAGGTGTAACTCGAATGATCAGCGGCGAGCGAATATGGCCTCAGTTGGCAGGGGGCGGTGAGCACTTCTACGGCGTCCTGACCGGCCCTTTAGAGGCGCAGCGGTGTGGGGATAACGACGGCGATGCGAGTGAATAGGTTTTGAGGTGTTTGATTCACGCATTGTGACTGACGATTCGGAGGCTCAATTCAGCCCTTTGGTACCTGCTGGATGCGCAAAATCAACACATCGGCCAGATCAATGAGCACAGTCTCGCCTGGAGTCACCGGCCCGTAATCAGTGGAATCATCTGAGCGGTACCTTGTGTTTCGCAGCAACACCAGCTTGTGTGGATCCTCGTCTTTGGAAAGCGAATAGTCGGAGACTTGCCCCGTATAGAATCCTTTGGAGCCGCGCAGTTCTGCTTCGACAAAGACATACTTTTGTCGGTCGTACTCATCAAGTTCGGGCTTTAAAGCTGTATAAATGGCCGGTTGAGCTACTTGCAAAATTCGACGTCGGGAACGTTTGAAGTGTCAGGGCACGACTTGAATCGTGCCGCAAAAATCCAAATAGTATTCCGGCTTTAGCCGCTGCG